>OFDC01000020.1_pt1 | contig 241169 bp, 191 predicted proteins | sample 1520941 | NCBI WGS metagenome assembly OFDC01 (sample SAMEA94258168, study PRJEB24077) | hot springs metagenome | biome: Aquatic biome; feature: Water | place: India | collected 2012-12-06 | depth 5 m
GAAGTATTTTATTGGCAAAATTCGCATTTTAATTTGTCTGGATACAAACTAAAGGACGCGGGGTTACGCAAAGGTTCGCAAAGAAGTTGGAGAGTTAGGGAGTGAGGGAATTGTTAATTATAAATTCAAGAAGTGCAGGATTGCTTTATCCCAGTTAAATAGGAAAGTGTTGATTTAATATGATTAAATTTGAAATAATGAAAATCAACATTCTGTTTTTGATCGCACTGTTTACTTTATCTAGTGCTTTTGAGGGAAAGCCTTTTAAAGAGGACATAAGAAATTTGTCAAAGATTCGATCTATGCCCTATGGGCCGGAGTTGTCAGGTGATGTTTACTTTTGGAATGCTGTGAAATGTAAACTTGAAATAGTCCCTTATTTAATTGAATTAATTGACAATGACCAAGAGATTGATGCTCCAGTGAATTATTTTGGAGGAAAGTATACAAAAGGCGATGTTGCGTACCATGTGATCATTGAGATAATCAGGGATATTCCAACATCGGACCTTTTGAAGGATTGGAAAGGATTCGATGAAACCAAAGGATTTGGAAATTATTGGAGTTTTGTCAGAGAAAGCGCAGAGAATCGCAGATCATTTAAAAATAAAATTAAAAAGTGGTATGAGGAGAATAGTGATAAGTTAACATGGAAGGCAGATTCCAAGTTATACCCGAGAGAAGATAAAGAGGGCGCTCCTCGATACCCTCATCCTTCGGGAGGATATTACGTACGGCAGGATAAAAAATGAATAAAAATCCTATGAGAACATACAATTTTAAGTTTTCAAGAAAGACCATCCTTCTTGTTGTTTTATTTACAATAGGTACTTCGATTAGCTATGGGCAGATTTGGAAGGTAAATAATTACACGAAAAATCCGAAGGATTGTACATTGCAGGATACCATTCACTATTACTTGTCAAATACACAATTAGTAAAGGTGGTATATGACGAGAATGGGAGAATGTATGATCTAGTTATGCAAGAAGACCCGAAATTGAAACTTGTGGTTGAGCGAAGAGGAGAAATGATAGTCTACACTCATTATAACGCAAAAGGAGATCGGCATGGCATCTCTGTACTTACAAAAGACGGTTTTATTATTGATATAAGCTGTTATGAGAATGATCTAGCATCGAAATGGTATTATGGTTTTAGAAAAGGAAAATTCAGTGAGTTACAAGATTATGTGAATGGATTGCCGGGCCAACGGGCTTTGATCTTTAAGAGTAACGGTGATATTTTCATCGATACGCACAATTTGTTCAGTGGAGCTTGGTTGAATGAGATGTAGTTTTTGATTTAACTATTAATTAATGAAAAGAGTAATTGCATTATTAGTTTGCCTCGTCAGCCAATGTGTTTACGCACAATTTTCACTATCCTATGAGGCATTAGTCAGAAAGGGGCTTCCGGTAGATACAGTTGTTATGAATGAGAATGAAACACTGGTCATTGCTAATGATGATAGGGGAGCATTCTTAATTATTATCGAGAATAAATCAAAGACTATTTTTTGGCAGATGAGCATTGATGGCAGCATGGTGGGGGTTCATAGTTTTGATTATTCTACTGCTCAATATGCATTGGGTTTTAAAATAGCACATTTAGATTCTTGTATATATCAGGTCTCGCTTTCTGAAAACTCCTATAATTTTTCTTCACAGCAATTAGGAGTAAGAACTGATTATTATTTTGATAATCTTGGTCTTTTATTAAAAACAATAAAGGTAATAGAGAAGAAATTTGGCTGGCCATTAACTCTTTTTGATAGGACTTTTACGACGAAATACCAAAGTGATCTTGATGAAGATGGTAATGGTATAGTCAAAGTTTTTGAGAATGATATGTTAAGTGCGATATACCTTGTAGAGAAATTTATTGTAGTTTCAGTAAAAATGATAGAATGAAAAAATTATTAGTTGCGTTTTTCTTCTTCAATTTCCTTTATGTTTCTCACTCGCAGACAAATTCATTTGAGCAGGAGTTTCATGTTTCTTCTAATCGATGTCCTTCTTGTTATGTATACAATGAAAACGATCAATGGCACAGCACGTCGTTTCTGATGGATACAGCGAATGTTCTTTTATTAGAGGTTTTTATCGAGGAAAAAATGGTATTGAAAGAAAAGCGATACATTAAATATTCTGATTCGGGAGTTCTTGATTTTGTAGCAAGAATGGATTCTTTAGGCACATTGACGAAATTATATTATTCAAAGGGTTTTATAAAAAGAGACATTCGACAGTATGCTAATGGCAGTATTGAGCAATACGATTATTACGAATCTGGAAAGCTTTACTCTAAATTGAGTTATGATATTTCGGGCTGGGGAAGCAAGAAATTTTATAATGAAGATGAGACTTTTAATTGCATAGAAATGGTTTATAACGGGGAAATTATTCTTAATGAATAGAAGAGACATGCTGATAATTATTCTACACGCTTTATCTGATAATACCCCATATAGTTTGATGCATTCGAAGAAAGGGGAGACAGGATAAAAAAAATATCAAATGAAGACTATCTTTTTTATAAGTTATATACTTGTCACGATAAATTTATCGGGTCAGATTAATTTTAAGGATGGTATTCTTTGGGTGGATCAGGATGCGAAAAACTGTCAAGTCAGTATTCCTTATCCGGACTCTGTAGTGCATACAAAATGAAGTCAGATACTTTATTTGTTGATGGTTTTCAGTTTGGGGTTCTAGAGCTCTCAAGCTCGAATGAACTAGAAATTAGAAAGATCAGTAATGGAAGAATTGAAAGAGATATTTATATCTTGTACACTTTGAAATTTAGAAAGGTTAATTGATTTTTATTTTCGATGAATGATTAAGAGGGATCATGTCGATAAATTAAAGTTCGCTTTATAATTTAATTTTCATCAAATAAATCAAACCTCTTTGCGTATCTCCGCGTACCTTGGCGTCTTAGCGGTGAGATAGAAGTCCGCTTATTTTAACTACGATTGAATACGGAATTAAGAAAACTGAATGAAGCTTAAAGTAAGTCATTTCTCACATTCCTGATGGCAGGCCATATTTAATATGCCGCCCCTCTGGGGCTCGAAATGCGAGGCGGTGTGCTTGTGGGTGAATGATATGGCGCCCCTCTGGGGCTGTGATACTGTAGTTTTTTTAAACCATTGTTACACTGCTACACCGTTACACTACTCACACTGTTTACACTGGCGGTCATAGCGGGATGTGATTATGGCTTGAGTCGAGGTAGCTCAGTGAAGCATAGTAGCATTGTAGCAGTTTTTTATAACCGCTAGCCAACAACCACTAGCCAATAACCGCTAGCCAACAACCACTATTTCACCAACCGATAAATCGCGCCGTTTTTGGTGGGGAGTTTTGTGATTTTATTTTCTGCTACCAAAACATCTAATTTATTTTGAGCTGCATCTATCGTTATCTCGGAAAGCTCGGCGAACTCTCGGACGGTCAAGGACGGAAAAACAAAAAATAGTCCCGATGGACTGCGGTTGTATTTTTTGGCAATCACTGTAGGCACCAATTGTTTAATCGCGGTTTCTATGGACTCGAATTTTTGAAATCCATAAATGGTTTGTGTTTTCCCTTCTTTGTTGGAAAGTATCAATGTCGGAAATCCTCTTACACCAGACTTTTTGCTCAATGAAAGATCTTCTTCAAATAAAATCTTGGCTGGCCCGTCGTAGTCTGATTTTAATTTACTGATATCAAGATTAGCCATGCTCGCGGCCTGCGCTATCACTTCCCATTTGGCGATATTCTTTTTTTCCAAAAACACCATCTCTCGCATCACTCTTAGAAATACCAGTGCCTTTTCTGGATCTTGCATCTGTGCGGCCTTGAAGGCCATTGATGGCGGATAAGAGGAATCGAGCGGATCTTCTAGCCATACGTCCCCGTCAATGGGCATATTATAATATTTGCTCACTTCATCCCAATGATGCGCCACATCGGATGGTTTGCTTATGCCGCCGCTGTTGTAACTCCAATCGGGAAGCAATCCCCCCATATGATAGACGATGCTCACGTCTGCGCCATAGGCCAACTTGAGCTTGCGCAACTGTGGTTCAATGCCCCAACACGCGGAGCAAATAGGATCGGTAAAATAATGAATGGTAATGCTTTTTTCAGCATTGATGGCCGTAGCGGTAGAATCGCCGCCGCTTGATGCTGGAGCCTCGCAAACACCCTTGCTAGGGTCACAAATCAATGGATTGGTTTGTTCTGAAGCGCTGGATTGACTATTACAGCTTGTAACAGCAAACAAACAAAGGGCTATAAGCAGCTGGAGACTTTTATTCATAAAAAAGGAAATGTCGCGGAAGAAAAAAGGAAGTGGAGAATACCGGATTCGAACCGGTGACCTCTTGCATCCCGAAAGGTTTCGGGAAGCGCTCAGGCCTATTCAGCTAATCCCCCATTTTGCAGATGGTAAAGGTATAAATCCTGATGAAATCAAAAAAAAAGAAAAAATTTGAGTAAACGGTGCAACATTTTAAAAGCGCACCTCGTTACAATGATATATTCTCAATCTCATAGAGAATTTGGTTTTGGTTAAGGAATAAGATTAGGCCCCTCAACGGAGGGGCCTAATTTGTTTTTGGACTAATCTTTCTTTTCCAAAATCTCTACTGAAATATCGTCGACATCCACTATTTGACCGTAACGGTTCCAAATGTAAAGCTTGAATTTATCTCGGGTGGTGCGGATTTCAGGAGTGAGGTACAATGTTTCAATGGTCATCCAACCCTGACTATCGGTCGGACCAATACATTCTGTGGCAAAGTATCCATAGCTGCCATTTTTTCTATCCATCGTATTAATAACAAGTGGACGCATACCGACTTGGGTGGTATCGTATCTAACTTTCAGTCTTGCTTTTACCCAGAAATGGTCTTTCTCTGAAATTTCTCGATATCTCTTTTCATAAATGGGCAAGAACTCATAATCGCTAGGAGTGCGATAGAATGCATTGGTATCGATGAATACAACCTCTTTTGTTTTTAATTTATCATGATTCGTATAATCTTCATCTACCACAATTTCCCCTGTATAATCCTCTGGATTTGTCAGGTCCATCTTTCCTGTAAAGTCACGGTAAACCATTAATAATTCCCGATCTTCTGCGGTTGCTGAAGTTTTTAAAAATGTTCGCCAGTAATATTCTTTGGTGGTGCGATAAGGGTCGAGAATGTACTCTTTCATCTGCCACCATTGAAATTGATTTAGAAAAACACACCCCACAATAAATAAGGCGACACCCGATTTTGCGAGCCATTTTTTTTCTGAAATTGATTTTAAAAAATAGCCAAGGCTTAAGCCAAGCAGTGGATAGATAGCAATCATAGGGCGAGTGGAGAAGGCCGCGCCGTACCACCATTCAGACCAACTCGCAATAATGTAAAATGCGATGAAAGAATAAACGAAAAGGGCATAGAATATTGGTTTGTTATTTCGATAGATGGTTACGAACCCAAGGATGGATAATAACATTACGGGTGTATAGATCAACCAGCCTTTGCGGTAACTAAATAAAATATCTAAAATATGAGGAGATAAAAAGTCGAGTCCAACCCCAGGATTTTTATAGCTATCATAAAGCACCTTGCCTGTTTTAATGTACCAGTAATACATCTGGGGCGAAGCAATTAAAAGGCAAATAATAATGGTCAATACTACCATCTTCCAGTTCGTGAGAAGCTCACTGAATCGTTCTTTCAGAAGCTTAAAAGATGTAACTCCCCAAAGCAATGGAATCAGCACTACGAATACTTCGCTTGGTTTTACTAGCGCCACCAATATTGAAAAGATGCCAATGGGAATCAAGCGAGCGTGATTTTTGGTTTCTCGCCAACGAATGGTATTCCATGTGATCAACGACACCAACATGAATAAAATATTGACGGTGCCAAGATTATCGAGCGTGAGGTGGTGGATATAATTCGTTCCCAAGACAACAATCAGTAATACCAATGAAGTAATATTATCTGACAAGTAGCGAAGGAGTATTTTTCTAAAATAAATTAATCCAATCAACGAATACACCAAGCCTCCAATGACGAGTCCATACTGATAAGGCATCGAGAAACCATCGGTAGGAGCGCCGGTCTGGGCGGCAACAAAATGTGAGACGGCGAAAGACGGCGCATAAAATGCAGACATGCCCATCAAAAAGAAATACATGTTTTCTCCCTTTTCATTCGATGAAATCATGTAATAAGTGCCCGTCAATTTTCCGTCTTTGTTCTGTTCTTTGAGCCATTCTATATTGGTCAAAAGCGGATCGTCGTGTACGAATGTGGCGGGTAAATAGAGATAGTAGCCCAATACATCCCAAGAGATTTCGAAACTCTTGACGTTGTTGAGTCGGTAATAACTCATACCACTGATGAGTACTATCAGACAGATAAGCGATTTGATGGATTGCTTCATGGTTTCAAAAGTAGCAGATGTTTGAAGTAGGAGCTTTGAAACAAAGCTTTTTTTACAGAAAGCGGTTTGACCTATCTTGCAGCATGCTTCGCTGCGTGATGTCAATAGTGCTGGTCATGAGCCTTTCGCTTGGTGTTTTTGCCTGGCATGATGTGGCATTGAGTAATTTCACCCCTTCGGATCCACAAGTGGTGGGAGACTGGGAAAGATTGGTACTCCCGTTAAAACGGAGTGGTAATCTTCTTTTACTCGAAGGGAAAATAGATTCGATTCAAGGCAATTTTATTATCGATACAGGCGCGCCCTATTTAGTTCTAAATAGTACCTATTTCAGAAATTACGCACTCGGTAAACAAACATCGGTGACAAGCGTGAGCGGCGCAGTGGATGCGGCGCAGCGCGGTTTTATTTCTCAATTAAACTTCGGAGAACTTCAATATAATGCGGTGGATGCCGACATCACGGGACTTAGTCAACTCGAGAATAAATTGGGAATTCGTGTGTTGGGGTTATTGGGCACGAATTTGTTTTCGCAATTTTTAATTAAAATAGATATACAAAAAAGCCAATTGATTTTGTATCGAGCTATTAAGGGAAGTGGCATAAAGTCTTCCTGGAAGGAGGATGTAGCGCTCATTTCCCCTATCGATACCTTGCCTAGCCTGCGGGTGGCTTTCAAGTGGTGCGATAATAAAATCTTCATGCCCGTAGAAGTAGCAGGTGAAAAAATGAATTGGATGTTCGACACTGGTGCAGAGAGCAATGTCATAGATGCACTTTCGAAGAAAAAAATTCTGAAAGAATTTAATGTTTCGCGACGTGTGAACTTGACGGGTGCTGGTGGACAGAAGAAAGAAGTCTTCCTTGGCACGATGAGTGAGATGAGTGTCGGGGAGCAATCGTTTCAAATGCAACCTACGATTATGACAGGGATGCAAGAAATGAACGAGGTGTGCAGCGTATTCGTAGATGGAATATTAGGATATAGTTTTTTCTCTCAAGGAGTCTTTACGATCGACTTTACTAGTCGTGAGTTTTGTCTCTATCTTTATAAAGCAGAATAATATGAAACAGGCTTGTTTTTATATCATGTTTTTAGTCTTAGCGTTGGCCACAAACGCTCAGAAAGGGCATTTCGAATTGGATGGTAATAATATGCTCTTGCGAGTAGAGGGCAGTTGGACTACCCGTCAACTAGACAGTGTGCGGGCGCTTTACGACATTCCCTATTTTTCAAAAGATTCTCTTTTCAAATATTCATATCTGGGCACTCTTGCAAATGACGGGTGGAAAATCAAAAAGAAAAGATCTTCCGAAATCATTCTTAAGCGATCTATGGTAGAAGACTGGGGTTCTTGGAACAACATGGAAATCATGGTCTCCCGAATTTTCGATACACAAATGAATGATTGGAGCGATAATAAATGGACTACGAGAATATTTGGATTTAATGAATTTTCAACACCGAGCGTTCGTTCGGTTTCAGATAGTACCTCCGAGTTTCGCTTGATTGGTTTTGATCATGCTAGTTCGGTCTTGCTAAGCGGAACGTTCAATAACTGGAGTACTTCTGGACCATTTCTAAATAAAGTTGAAGGGGGATGGTCGGTCATCGTTCCTGTTCGCCCCGGGCGACATGAGTACAAGTTTATTGTGGATGGATCTTGGATAAAAGACCCAAATAATGAACTTAAAATATCCGATAATTTCGGGTCATTTAATTCTGTTTATTTCAAAGAAAACTATTCATTCGAAATACAGGATATGGGCTTTCAACGAGTGATTGTGGCTGGTAGTTTTAATGATTGGAACGAGTCGAAGGCACAGATGAAAAGGGAGGGAAGTGTATGGCGTTTGAAGTGTTTTATTCCTGATGGAGATTATCAATACAAATTCATAGCTGATGATCGCTGGATGGTGGATCCAAAGAATACATGCAAGCAGCCGAATGAATACAATGATTACAATTCATGTTTTAGTATCGGGGAAAAGACGAGTGTTCTTTTTGAGTTGAACGGTGCCTTGAATGCGAAGCAGGTGATCTTGGCGGGAGCGTTTAATGGTTGGGATGAAATGTCTTTGTCGATGAAAAAGACGGAGAAGGGATGGGAGGCAACGGTGCCGATTCGCAAGGGTTTTTATGCATATCGTTATATCATCGATGGCAACTGGTTTACTGACCCAACCAAGCCACAATGCAATAGCAGCGAACCTGGTCAAAAAGATAATTTCATCATTGTTGAGCCCAACTATCAATTTGTGTTAGCAGGCTTTGATAATGCGCAACGAGTAAGTGTGAGTGGATCATTCAACAATTGGGATCAGGCGGGCTATGCGATGAAAAAAGAAGGCAACACCTGGGTGCTGCCTTACTATTTCGAACCTGGAAAGGTTTCTTATAAATTTATTGTTGATGGTCAGTGGATTCTTGATCCAGCAAATCCAATCAAAGAAGAGAACGAGTTCAGTACTGGAAACTCTGTTTTCTGGATGGAATAGTTACTATCTTAATACTACTACAACACCTGATTTTTCAAATGTTTCGGAAGAACATTCACCTCTGTATGTAATGTAGTAGGAATAAGCTTCATTGGCTACATAGTGTTCTCCATCTTTGAACGAACCATCCCAAGGTTTTTCGAGATCATCCGTTTGGAAAACTGCATCACCCCAGCGATTGAAGACGGTCATTGAATATTCCGCAACGTCTGTTCCCAGCGGCAAGAACATATCATTCAAGTTGTCGTTATTAGGAGAAAATGCATTCGGAACAAAGAGCGATGGCGTGTACTGATTGACGGATACCTTTATGATACCATCTTGGATACATCCATTTTCGTCGGCGTATTCGTAGCAATATTCGCCTTCTTTATTTACACTAATGTCTTGGATAGTATCTCCCGCGCACCACTGATAGTAACTGCCACCGGCATATGGTATGCTTAGGGTTAGATTACTTCCTTCGCAGAATTCAAGCGAAGTGAGGTTCATTGTTTTTTCCCCGACTTCAACAGTGAATGGAACGTTGGTTACACAGTTATTGTAATAAACATTTACGTGATAGTCTCCCGTTTCTGCGATGGTAATGGAAGGGGTTGTTTCTCCATTTGACCAGAGATAAGTAGTACCAGCTCCAGGTTCAACAGGAGTGATGACCACAGCATCATCGTAGTGACAAATGAATACTTGTTCAGGAATTTGCACATCGGCTTCTTCAATCACTTCAAGTTCTATCGAGTGGCTGTCTTGCGCATTGCATGTTGGTTCTGTGATGGTCAATTCGATGGTGTAAGTACCAGGAGTACCGAAAGAATGCGATGGATTTTCAAGTTGGCTAACGGTGCCATCATCGAAGGTCCAGAGGTAGCTAAGATCGTCTCCTGAACTTAGATTGGTGGTATTAATATTCATGATACTGCAATCACCGAATTGCGCCACTTCAAAGTCTGAGTTGATTGGTGGTGCAGGGATGATGGTGATTTCTGTGGTGGTAGTATCAGTACCTACGCAGACATCGGTAGGAAGTGCAATCAACGTGACAGTGAAGACTCCAGGGTTTTCAAAAACGTGTGTTACCGAATTGCCTGTTTCGGTAGGACTTCCGTCGCCGAAATCCCAAACATATTCACCAGCAAATCCGCCATTTTCGAATAGGAAATTCGTTCCAGTGCAGCCATCATTGTCTTCAATGTCGATGAGCGCAATCACTTCATTGATTACTTGAATTACTTCTGTGATAGAAGAATCACTATCACAGCCATTATCGATGGCGGTGAGTGTGAGTTCATATTCTCCAGGTTCAGTGTAGCTGTAAACAATGTTTTCTCCTTCCATCACCGTTCCATCACCTAGTGTCCAAACGTAGTTTAGAAAGTCATATCCAGTCGTGTTGTTGGTGGTGATAGACATGTCTTCACAATTGTAAAGAAAGTCGAAAGAAGGGACGTAGTCTACAGGTGTGCTTATGGTGATTTGGAAAGAAGATGTATCGGCAAGGTTGCAGCTAAGTGAATCGGAAGCAATCATGACCACATCGTAAACACCAGGAGTATTGTAAGTATGAGAAGGTTCGAATTCTTCGCTCACAGCTCCGTCACCGAATGACCATTCGAATTGGTCGCCCGTGCTGAAGTTTTCAAATTGCACTACATAGGGAGCGCAGCCTGAAAGGTCTGGGGCTGTAACAGCTGAGTTAACACCGCTTACATCGAAATCAATTTTAAATACTCCAATATCCCAACCTCCATTTTGTGTGCTTGCCCAAGCACCGGGAGTGGTGTTGAAACCTCCTCCAGAGCAGACGGCTTGATATACGGTTCCATTTTTATCGAATCGACTTGTTCCTCCATCAACGTGGTCACCTGTGTAGAATGTACCATACTCAAGTGTTTCGAGGTCTTCTGTGAATACAGCGAGATAGAATCCACCTGTTTGAAATAACGCATCATCTGTGGTTTCGAGTTCTCCACTAGCTGAATATGCTGAAATGTAAATATTGTTGCAGTGATCGACAAGAAATGCATCTGGCACAAAATCAGTGGTGCTCCACTGATTGGCTCCGCCAGTTCCAATAACGGTTCCGACGAGTACCTCTGAAAGATCAAAATCAAACTTTGTAATAAATTGAGAGCTTCCTGGGTTTGAATAGACGTTGCCAACCACGGGCATTGCATCGCCACCTTGACCGAAAACGAAAACGTTTTCATCGTTGTCTAGATCGATGAAGAAGCATTGATCTCCTTCAGCCGTTGCATGAAAAGTTGATTTCTCTATTTGTGTTGCATTCGCATTTAGTCTCATGATAAATCCATCTGCATCACTTCCACCCCAACCGATAGCTCCACCTTGAAAGGCTGTTTGATAAGCTCCTGGAGTGGTAGGAAAATTGGCAGCTCCGGCCATACCGGTGATGAATACGCTGCCGTTTTCTGCAGTACGTAAACCATAGGCCATATCATTCGCAGAGCTTCCGATGTAGGTGCTCACTTCAAGAATGCTCAATGAATTATTTAATCTTAAATAAACACCATCTTGCGCTCCAGCAAGTGTTGTTTGAAACGCGCCTGGAGATGTGGGGAAATCGCTACTTGAAGTACAAGATGCGATATGTACTTTACCATTTGCATCTAGAATAATTTCTCCGCGATAACTGTCGCCATAGTTTACACCCGCTGCATTCGTTCCATCTCCTTCTGATCCACCAATGTATGTGCTTCCGAGAAGCTGTGTGCCATCTGCTGATAGTTTTGAAACAACGATGTCTGTAGTACCTCCAAGTGTGTTGTCTGGAGCAGTAGCTGTCGTTGGGAAATTGGTGCTTCCAGTAGATCCGTAGGCATATAATTCACCAAAATCATTTGCCCAAAGGCTGTGTGGGTTCTCTCCATTATTGCCACCGAGGTAGGAAGCCCAAAGGAGAGTAGTGCCATCTGGAGAGATTTTGCTCAGACCGAAATCTGTTCCCCAGCCCGTGCTACCGAATGTTCCTTGATAAGCCCCAGGAGTAGTGGGATAGCCAGCACCGAAGGCAATCGCTCCGGTGTAAATATTTCCTTCAATATCAAAAGTTGCAGTATGTCCATAGTTAGAAGAACCAGTGGTACCACTCAGTGTTGCTGCAATCAATTCAGGGTCGATGATGAGCTCGCGAGAAGCATCGTATCCATTGGGAAATTCGAAACTTAGCACGTTGCCATTGATAACATAATTGCAAGGCACTTCCATGATGAGTCCATTCACTACTTGAAATGCGTATGGCTTGGCTTCTGTAAAGGAGCCAATTGAAGTATTTAATTCAATTTTATTATCGATAACAGCAAAGCCTTCGAGACCATTGTAGGTCCAGTTAATCAAGTTTGGATTTGCGTTGGGGGCAACAATGAAGTCGTATTTAAAATTCCCTTGTCCACTATGTGCGCGCAATTGAATGCCTTCATAAAGATTATTGTAAACAACGCTTCCGTAGGAAGGAACGCTGCTCGCCCATTTTGAAGGGTCATTTCCAAGAAAGAAGTTGTAATAATGAGATTGAGTGTTTTCTCCTTCGAATGATGTTTCTGAAGTATTTAGAAACTCAAGGTTCCAAGCATGTGAACGGATGTTCAAATTTTCCAAGGCGCCTGGGATAGCATGTTGAGCATGCACCGCTTGCATATCTTCAGGATGGATAAATGAATAAGTAATCCTTCCTGACTCAAGGAATACAGCACCTGTGGGTAGATTCGCTTTGAATTTTACATTGGAGTGCCATTGACCGTTATTGCGCACAAACTCCACTGGGGGGCGGTTGTGAGCAAGAGCGACTATTGAAAGCACGAATGCGAGGGCAGAGGTAAGGATAGCAGATTTCATTCGTAAAGTATGTAGGACCCAAATCTAATTTGCGTCATTAGTAGTATTCTACTAAAAGACTTTGAATGAGAATGAATAGTTGCTCAATGAGTAAAATTGAGGTTTCAAGAATTAGGGTTTAATAGCAATGAAATCCAACCCAAAGAAGAACCTTTCTCGGAGAAAAGCATTGGATTTCCAAATAGACTGTTCCTTTTCAACGACCTTGGCAGACGGGCCTTTGAACATAAATGGAGGATATAATCTCACGTAGTGAATGCTCTCCGCAGGCATGGTAAATCCTTCCAATTCAAAGAGCCTTTTCCATTCCTTGTAGCAACGGATATTTTCATTTCCTAGCAAGATGGTTTTTCCAAGTCGCTCATCGGTGTAATTGATAATACGCTTGTTTCCTCTTTGCAGGTAGAGCTTGAACGATTGAATCCAATTATTGCCATTTTCTTCGACAGCTATTACTTTACCTCCAGCCTTCAATGTTCCTTTTATAATCTTCAAGGCTTGATCGATGGGTTCTGTGTGGTGCAGGGTATCCTGCACGATCACTGCTGCATAATGATTGGCGGGAGGAGTTGAATCATATAGATTCTCGTAGTCAAATGTAAAGCCGCTGATATCGCCGATTTTGGACCAGTACTCTAGTCTTTTTGGGATTTCATTGAAGTAGTACTCGAGCGTAGAGCCGTGTACTTTGAAGCCATTCAATACTAGAAAAAGGGCAGTGGTTCCGTAGCCGCAGCCGATATCCCAAACCGGGCCTTTCACATCTTTCATCTGATCGGCGATGTATTGCAAACGCTGGACGTAGTAGGCTTTGCGGAACTCGTACGTCTTGGGATCATTTAAAAAACGATAATAGCCTTTGAGCTCTGGATGGGATTCCAGTTCTTTCAATAAATGTTCAAAGAATTGCTCGACGGTCATCAAAAAATTTTTGCAAAAGAAAGAATGAAAATGGCTTCAATCATAAAAAAAGTATTTGGAGTACTCAAAGACCTTGATATATAGCGCGGATGACGATCGTATTTTATGGAAATCCGCTATCTTTGCACTCCTAAAAAAAATCAACTATGATCAACATTACCCTGCCAGACGGGTCGATTCGACAGGTGGAGAGCGGAAGTTCAGCGATGGACGTGGCTCTATCTATCAGCGAAGGACTTGCCCGCAATGTATTATCTGCAGAGATCAACGGTGAAGTCGTTGACGCCAACCGCCCTATCACGCAAGATTGTACGTTGAAGTTGCTGACGTGGAATGATGATAATGGTAAATCTACGATGTGGCACAGTTCTGCTCACTTGATGGCCGAGGCATTGGAATCAATGTATCCTGGAATCAAGTTGGCCATCGGACCGCCCATTGAGAATGGTTTTTATTATGACGTTGATTTCAACGGACATGCTTTTGCGCAAGATGATTTTGTAAAGGTGGAGAAGAAGATGTTGGAACTCGCGCGCAACAAGAGTGAGTTTGTTAGAAAAGAAGTTTCAAAGGCCGATGCAGTTGCTTACTTCACAGAGAAGGGCGATCCATACAAGCTTGAATTGATTCAAGATTTGGAGGATGGAAATATTACTTTCTACACCCAGGGAAATTTCACCGACTTATGTCGTGGTCCACATATTCCTCACACTGGTTTTGTGAAGGCTGCCAAGCTTTTGAATGTGGCTGGTGCGTATTGGAGAGGGGACGAAAAGAATAAAATGTTGACGCGTGTTTACGCTATTACTTTTCCGAAACAAAGCGAATTGGATGAGTACATGGTGCAGTTGGAAGAGGCGAAGAAGCGCGACCACCGCAAGCTTGGTAAAGAATTAGGCTTATTCCATTTTTCTCAAAAAGTTGGATCAGGTCTTCCATTATGGTTGCCAAAGGGTGCTGATTTGAGAGGTCGTCTTCAAACATTTTTACAAAATGCTCAAAGAAAGGCGGGTTATCTTCAGGTAATCACTCCGCATATTGGTTCGAAAGAATTATATGAAACCAGCGGCCACTGGGCGAAGTACGGTGCTGATAGCTTCCAGCCGATCACCACTCCTCAAGAAGGAGAAGTGTATATGTTGAAGCCGATGAACTGTCCTCATCACTGTGAGATTTACAAGAGTGAGCCAAAGTCATATCGCGATTTGCCTTACAGACTCGCAGAGTTCGGAACAGTTTACCGTTATGAGCAAACAGGAGAATTGCATGGATTGACTCGTGTAAGAGGCTTTACTCAAGATGATGCGCATATTTTCTGTACAGTAGATCAGGTGAAGGAAGAAGTAGGGAAGGTGATTGATTTGGTGTTGTATATTTTCAAAACCCTTGATTTTACTGATTTCTTAGCGCAAGTATCGCTTCGTGATCCTAATAATCCTTCGAAGTATATCGGTTCTGATGAGAACTGGGAGAAAGCAGAGAAGGCGATTCAAGAAGTGGCAGATGAGAAAGGTTTGAAGACAGTGGTGGAATATGGCGAAGCTGCATTCTACGGGCCGAAACTAGACTTCATGGTACGAGATGCTATTGGAAGAAAGTGGCAGTTGGGTACTGTGCAGATTGACTACAATTTGCCAGAGCGTTTTGAGCTAGAATATACTGGAGCTGATAATCAGAAGCACCGTCCCGTAATGATCCACCGTGCGCCATTTGGCTCGATGGAGCGTTTCGTAGCAATTTTGATTGAGCACTGTGCGGGTCAATTCCCACTATGGCTTACTCCTGAGCAAGTTAGAATCTTGCCAGTCAGTGAAAAATACAATGATTTTGCAAAGAAATTATCATCGGAACTAAATAATCACGATATTCGCGCCCTCGTTGACGAGCGTAACGAAAAAGTAGGGAAGAAAATCAGAGAGGCGGAACTCGAGAAAGTGCCGTATATGCTGGTGGTTGGAGAGGAAGAGCAGAACAATAATTCGGTTTCGGCACGTAAAAAGGGTGAAGGCGATTTAGGCTCGATGAGCATCGACGCTTTCGTAGAACGCGTAAACAATGAAATAAAAGAAATGCTGTCCTAAGACAGTATTGAAATAGGAATAATAACCTTAAACAAGGAGGCAACATTATTAAGAAAGAGTTCAGAGGTCGCAGGATTACTGAAGCCGAGCACCGAATCAATGACAAGATCACTGCAAACGAGATTCGTTTGGTAGGTGAGAACATTGAACCAGGAGTATATTCTCGCTCAGAAGCCCTACGTATTGCTCAAGAGCAAGATGTGGACCTAGTGGAAATTTCACCGAATGCAGTTCCACCAGTTTGTCGTTTGATCGACTACAAAAAGTTTCTTTATGATCAAAAGAAGAAACAAAAAGAGATCAAAGCCAAGCAGGTAAACGTAACCGTGAAAGAAATACGTTTCGGACCCAACACCGATGATCATGACTTTGATTTCAAATTGAAGCATGCAATCGCCTTCTTAAAAGAAGGAAGCAAGGTTCGCTCTTATGTATTCTTTAAAGGACGTTCGATTGTCTTCAAAGAAAGAGGAGAAATTCTCTTGTTGAAGTTCATTCAGGAGCTTTCGGAATATGGATTGCCTGAACAAATGCCGAAGTTGGAAGGGAAGAAGATGTTTGTGGTTATTAACCCAAAGAAGAAAAGTTAATACGTTTAATTCATATAACAATGCCAAAAGCAAAAACCAAATCGGGCGCTAAGAAGCGTTTTCAAGTGACCGGTAGCGGTAAGATCAAACGTAAGAGTGCGTTCAAAAGACACATTTTGACCAAGAAGTCTACAAAGCGTAAGCGCCACTTGGGAAATGATTCTATTGTTCACCCTTCAGACGTTAAATCAATTAAGGCCCAATTGCTCGCCTCCGCGTAACAAAAGTAAAGAGCAAGGTAAGTTTAACCCGACCACTGGTAAACAAGATCAAATAAGCGAAAGCGAACTTTGACACCACAGTCAAAAAACAAAAAAAAATGCCAAGATCAAAAAACGCAGTAGCCTCCAGAGCTAGAAGAAAAAAGATTCTGAAGCTGGCTAAAGGGTATTTCGGTTCTAGAAAGAACGTTTATACCGTTGCAAAAAACTCAGTTGAAAAAGCATTGTCTTACGCGTATGTAGGACGTAAGCTTAAAAAGCGTGACTTCCGCGCCTTGTGGATTCAACGTATCAACGCTGGTGTACGTCAGCATGATATGTCTTACTCAGCTTTCATGGGTAAACTTCACAAAAGCGGTGTTGAGCTAAATCGTAAAGTCCTTGCTGACTTAGCGATGAACCACCCAGAAGCTTTCAAAGCTGTGGTTGATAAAGTAAAATAATTTATCCTCGGATAGTTTAGAAAGGGCCTTCAGAAATGAAGGCCCTTTTTTTGTATATCTTAGTACACAGATTTTATTTTTATGAAAAAGCATTTGAAGTTGGCGCTGCTCATGGCCGCGTTAGTCCTTGGTTTACGATCATTTTCTCAATCGGAATTTTCGAATTTCTCTAAAGATACATACTGGGTTAACTCTGAGTTTCAGCTCAACCCCATCACATTCAAGGATAAATTATTGGTCACTTTAATTTGGGACATGGCCAATCCGGTGGACTTCTATCACATGAAGCAATTAGAAGTCATTTCTAAAAAATATCCCCAAATGCAATTGGTGTCATTGGTAAAAGGGGATCTCGAACATCCCTTTGCACTAAGCGAATTGACGGCTTATGTGCAAGCGAATGCCATCAATCATCCCTTTGGTGCTACGGCAGATTTTTATCCTTTTATTCAAGATGGAGAAGCTTTTTCAAGCAAGCTTTTCATTTATGAAAAATCATTGGATCCAACGCTCTTCACTCCTCAGTCAGGTACGATTGCATCGCTCATTTCTTTATTGCAAGAGAAACTTCAACGCAAGGAATACCTGGCACAATTCACAGCATGGCAAATGAAAAATTCGGTGGATCCCAAGCATTATGCTGATCCACTTTTGGAGCATCCATCCGCGGTGACAGTGAATCCTTCAAATGGTGAAATTTATGTTGCTGAAAATAGCCAACACCGCATTGCTCGTTATAGCAATGAAGGTAAACTACTCGATTTCGTAGGCGGACCCGAGCCAGGTGATAAGGATGGTAATTTGAGAGGTGGCAGACTCCAATATGTTTCAGGGTTGAGTTACGACCCGATCACAGAGCAATTGTTTTTTGTAGATCAAGTAGCATGTAAAGTAAAAGTGGCGGATTTTAAATCAGAGCTGGTCTACACTTTCTTGGGAAATGGAACTAATTCAAAAGATTTTATTTCTGAATTAAATGGTATTAATTCTCCGCTAGGCTACCCCGTGGATGTAGAAGTGCGAGGTTCTTCTCTCTTCGTTTTGATGGCCAGCCCAGCTCAGCTAATTGAAGTGGATATCGCTTCAGGAAAATTAAAGTCTAATGCCATTGTAGAAAGTAAATTGAAGGGTGCTGGAGTGCCAACGAAATTATCAAAGGGTTTTGACGGCTTTCTATTTTGTACAAGTGGAGGGGCTGTTTTCAAATTAAAATATGAAGGAGATAAATTGAATCCTGAGGTGGTTTACAGTTCTGCAAATTGGAATGAAAAAGTAACTGCAGCAGAGGAACGAAAGGGCGAACTCTTTTTATTAATGGGAAGACAGAACGCCATTTATACATCGAAAAAAGGAAAGCTTGAATTGCTCGCTGGCACAAAAGAAAAAGGTTATGTAAATGCCAAGGAAGGAAAGTTGGTGTCTTTTAATCAGCCCGTGAATATGGAATTGAATGGAGGAAATTTGATGGTATGCGACTTCGGGAATCACGCTTTGCGCGAGGTTTCTACATCAAAGGGTGCTACCTACAGCATTGTTCCTCAATACTCATTTGATTACATGGTCACAGGAGACGCGCTCAATGTGGGTGAGCCTATTTTCTTCGAATCAGAAATATTTGGAGAAGGTGTGAATAAAGTGAAAATAGCTTGGGACATCACTGGTTGGGAGTTTCTACCAGAAGGTCGCAATGAATTGAATGCAGAGGAACCATCTGGCATTACTTGGGATCAAGAAAAATTCACTGATAAGGGTTGTGAAATGCTAATACCAACGGATCTATCTCCGGAATTTTCACAAGTCGAACTTTATTGGACCTTGCGTAATTTGACCAATCCTGACTTAGTAATTATCAAAAAAGCAGTTTTCAATCTATCATATACTGTAATACCGGGAGAAAGTACAACGCATGAGTTGAGTTTTCAGCCGCACTTATTACCGTAATTATTCTCCTAAAACTCTACTGAGCGATTTCGCTGCTTCAGTGTAGGTAGGTTGAATACGAAGTGCTTGACGATAATCGTTTTCTGCATCTTTGATTTTATTCATGCTTTCATAGCAGAGTCCACGATTATAATATGCTTGAAAATAATTCGGGAATTTTTCTATTGCCTTGGTAAACTGCACCGCAGCCGAATCATATTGCTGTAAGAATTCAAGGTGTATAAATCCTTTATTGAAATACGCTGTAGCGAATGATGGATCAATAGAAGCTATGGTATCATATGCAGCAAATGCCAATTGATAATTCTGCTTGTTTTTAAAACCTGTTTCTTGATAGTACATGGCTAGATTATACCATGGCTCTACAGTGCGCGGTCTAAGTTCAATAGCTGAATTGTAGTATTCTTTTGCAAGGGGATGTTTTTGGCGGTGGAAGAGAAGTCCTGCTTCGATGTATGCATCATAGTAAGTGGGGTCTACCTCGATGGCGGTTTGGTAAGAACTGCAGGCAAGAGTAGTATCGCCTGTTTCCTTGTATAGGCGGCCTTTCAAGTAATATGCATAAGGCAATGTCTCATTTATTTTCAGAGCTGAATTAATATGATTAATTGCTAGGCTATAATTTTTTAGAAGAATATCAATGGCTGCTTTTTTCAAAAGGCAGTCTGTATTGTTGGCATCGAATGCGAGGCAATGTTCGTATTCTTTATATGCTTCTTTTTCATTGAGCATTTTGAAATGCATATCTCCTTTCAGGAGGTAGATCTCGCTATGCGCGCTATCAGCGATGATTGCGCGTTCGATATCCTTCATGGCGTCAACATAGTTTTGGAGAGTTCCATAGTATGTCGCACGTTCTAGATAGTGCGCATAGTTGTTCGGTTCAGCTTCAATTTTTGCATTGATACGCATGAGTGTTGAATCAACTGCTTGAGCAGGTTGCTCTGTTTGAGCATTGCTAGAAGTGGCAGTATCGCAAGCGATAAATGCACATGCTGCGAAGGCGATATAGAAATAGACTTTGATCATCGAGAGCAAAAATAGGGTGATGTTCAAAAAAAAAGCCCATGATTCGTGAGAATCATGGGCTAAAATATTGGAATTCTTTACGCGTTAGCGGTTGCTTTTGCAGCAATAGCGGCGCGCACGTTGGTTTCGATTTCGTCTGCCAACTCAGGATTGTCTTCAAGAAGTTGCTTCACCGCCTCACGACCTTGTCCGAGTTTGGTTTCGCCATAGCTGAACCAGCTACCGCTTTTCTTCACAACGTTGAGATCTACACCGAGGTCGATCATTTCGCCAATCTTGCTGATACCGTGTCCGAAGATGATATCAAATTCAGCTTGACGGAATGGAGGTGCTACTTTGTTCTTCACGATTTTCACTTTCGCGCGGTTTCCTACTGGCGTTTCGCCGTCCTTGATCTGAGCTGATCTGCGAATATCGATACGCACAGAAGCATAGAATTTAAGGGCGTTACCACCGGTAGTTGTTTCAGGGTTACCGAACATGACACCGATTTTCTCACGAAGCTGGTTGATGAAAATGCAGCAGCATCCTGTCTTGCTAATAGTAGCAGTCAATTTGCGAAGTGCTTTTGACATCAAACGTGCTTGAACCCCTACGTTAGAGTCACCCATTTCACCTTCGATTTCCGAACGTGGAGTAAGTGCTGCAACGGAGTCGATCACGATAAGATCGATAGCGCCGGAGCGAATAAGGTTATCAGCGATTTCAAGACCTTGCTCACCGTGGTCGGGTTGAGAGATCAAGAGGTTTTCTGTATCTACTCCAAGGGCTTCTGCATAGAACTTATCGAACGCGTGTTCTGCATCGATAATCGCGCAGATACCGCCTTGCTTCTGACATTCAGCGATAGCGTGAATGGCTAGAGTTGTTTTACCAGATGATTCAGGACCGTAGATTTCTACAATACGTCCTTTTGGATATCCACCAATTCCAAGGGCAAGGTCGATTCCGATAGAGCCAGATGGAATTGCTTCAATTTGTTCTTGAGCATTATCACCTAACTTCATCACCGCACCCTTTCCATAGGTTTTCTCCATTTTGTCCATTGCGAGTTGCAATGCTTTTAGCTTTTCTTTATTAATTTCTGCCATGGTTTTTTTCTTTTGATGGGTGCAAGGTAGTGTGCCTGATTGTAACCTATTTACAAGGTTGAAAAGTTTATATATTGTTGATTACTCATTCGAAGAGCCTTTGTAGAGGTCTCTAATGACGAGATAGGCACCCAGGTAGATGGCGGTGAATATACTTGCATATATAAACGGCTTACTATTCGACTCAGATTGGATTTCTCCAGTAGCCAAACTCATAAAACGTATCTGAATACGATGAGAGATGTACCAACTCAAGGCAAAAAGTGCCGGAGCGATGGCTAGGTAAATCAGGGTGAATCTTTTTGTTATCATGAGATATTTATTTCAATTGTTATAGTCGCGAACCGAAGATAGACGAACCAACACGAATCATGGTACTTCCTTTTTCAACCGCCAAGGGCCAGTCACCGCTCATACCCATCGATATTTCCGTGAAGTGACTATTGTCTTTAAAAATACTCGATTTTAATTCATGGAATATTTGTGTGAGTTTTTCAAACTCTAGCTCTATCTGTTTTTGATTTTCTACAAAAGAAGCCATGCCCATCACCCCAGATATCTCGAGGTGTGGAAAGTCTGACCAATTGACCTCAGACAATACTTCTTTATAAGTAGCAGTGTCAAAGCCATGCTTGGAATCTTCATTCGCAATATGAAATTGCAAAAAGCACTTGATCGTACGTTCGTTTTTTGCCGCTTGCTTTTCGATTTCTTGTAAAAGCTTCACGCTGTGCACAGCATGAATGTAGCTCACGAAGGGAGCAATATTTTTTACCTTATTGCTTTGAAGATGTCCAATGAAATGCCACTCGATATCCTGTGGAAGTTGCGGCTGTTTTTCAATAATTTCTTGAACGTAATTTTCTCCGAAAGCCCTTTGACCTGCGTTGTAAGCCTCTTGGATAGCGGCATTGGGCTTGGTTTTCGAAACTGCTATAATCTTAACGTGGGGTGGAACCGTTTTTCTTAACTCGATGATGTTTTTTTTGATATCTGACATTTCCTTAACTCAATTCGTACACAATCAATCCGCTTCGAAGCTTTGGTTCTACCCATGTGCTCTTTGGGGGCATGGTGCCATTGATATCCGCAATGTGCTTCAATTCTTCAATGGCCACAGGATATAAACCAAAACCTGCTATAAATTGTTTTTTGTCTATCAATTGTTTCATTCCCTCCATCCCCTTTGGGCCGTCAAGGAAGGAAACGCGTTTGTCTTTTCTAAGGTCTTTGATGCCTAAAATTGGATTCAATACTAGATCGCTCAGTACTTGCGCATCCAATGTTTCCTGATGCACTTTGAGATTCAAAGCGAACCACTGTTTATGGATGTATAAACTGAATTCGCCCTTTTGAGTTGGCTTGAAATTTTCAGGTGCTTCATTTACATAAAAGTCTTTTTCCAATGCTTTTAAAAAAGCTGAAACCTCTAAGCCATTCAGATCTTTTACTAAACGGTTGAATTCATAAATGCGCACGGTATTTTCGTCGAGGATGTAGGCCAAGAAATAGTTCCATGGCTCGTTGCCTGAAGGATTCGCGGCATCTAGCGCTCTGCGTTCGCAGAGCTTGGCACTCGACGCACTGCGATGATGGCCATCAGCAATGTAGAGCGCATCAATTTGTGCGTAGATCTCCTCGATCTTTTGAATATCTTCTTTCGCATTCACGATCCATAATTGATGGCGATCGCGATTGGTAGTGGTGAAGTCGTAGGTAGGACGCTGGTCTAAATATTTTGCATAAATAATTTCCAACCCCGTGCTTCTCTCAGACATTAGCAATACCGGCTCTGCATTGATATCCGTGATGTCTAGATATTTTGTAAAAGTATCTTCTCTTTTGGATAAGGTCTGTTCATGGATTTTTATTTTACCATTGTTGTAATCTTCCACGGCAACAGCGGCAATCAATCCAGTAAACGGGTGTCCGTTTTTTATTTGTCGATAGATATAAAAACAAGCCTCTTCTTCACGTACTAAAATCTCCTCTTCAATAAACTCTTTGTACTTCGATTTTACGAGTTCAAAGCGTTTTTCTAATGAATCTGCTTTATGCAGTTTATGCGAGCCGAGATCGGGGTGAATGATGTGTAAAAAGCTGTAAGGGTTTTCATGCAGCTTCGAACGCAATTGGGGTTTGGTGTAACTCACATAGCTTCGAGATGCCACCAAATGTGCTTTATCAGCGGTTGGTCTTACAGCTTTGAAGGGCTTTACAATCGACATCTGTTAGGCGTTGATTTTCATGATGTCCTGAACTCGGCTAGCGATCTCCAATCCGATTCTTTCTTGCGCTTCATTGGTAGATGCACCGATGTGAGGCGTTGAAAGAATTTTTGGATGTTTCAAGATGGCAGCATTTGGTTTTGGTTCGCCAACGAACACATCCAATGCTGCAAAAGCAACCTGACCATTGTCTAGCGCCTCGATAAGTGCAGATTCTTCAATCACACCACCTCTCGAAGTATTCACGAGAATAATTCCTTTTTTACAAGCAGCTAATTCTTCCTTACCGATGACCGCCGCGCCATTCGCTTGCTTTGGAACGTGCAACGAAACGAAGTCGCATGTGCTCAAAGTTTCTGAAAGCGAAACATAAGGTACTTTAACATGTACAGGTCCGTGTCCTTCGATCATCAACTCTACAGGTTGTTCACTTTGATGAGAGTCACAAGCTACCACTTTCATTCCGCAGCCAAGTGCGTATGAAGCAAGCGAGCGACCGATACGACCGAAGCCTACAATGCCTAATGTTTTACCTCTGAGCTCAATTCCTTTTGCATATTTTTTCTTCAATGCTTCGAATTGTGCGTCACCTGTAGCGGGCATGTGTGTGCCGGCATCATAAACTCCGCGCGCAGCTGCGAACATCAACGACATTACGAGTTCAGCAACACTTTGACTGCTAGAAGCAGGAGTGTTGAATACTTCCACACCTTTTGATCGTGCGTATTCAGCATCAATATTATCAATACCAACACCGCCGCGTCCGATGAACTTTAGTCCAGGACAAGCGTCAATCAAGTCTTTGCGAGCGGTCGTCGCGCTGCGAACCAGAAGTCCGATATAGTTTTCGGTATTGATGGCTTGTGCTAGATTTTCTTGTGCTACTTTTTCTGTAACTACTGTAAAACCGAGTGCTTCAAGCGCTTTCTTTCCACCAGCATCAATGCCGTCGTTAGCTAAAATTTTCATCTGAAAAATTATCCTTTAGTTCGTTCGAATTCTTTCATTACATCTACCAATACTTGTACGCTTTCAATTGGAAGCGCATTGTACATCGATGCACGGTAGCCGCCCACAGAGCGGTGTCCAGCGAGTCCGCTGATTCCTGCTTCTTTCCAAAGCTTGTCGAATTCAGCAGCACCAGCTTCGTCATTCAATTTGAAGGTTGCGTTCATCCATGAGCGCGCCTCAGGCACAGCGTGTCCTTTGAAGGCACTGTTGCGATCAAGTTCTGAGTAGAATAGAGATTGCTTTGCATTGTTGCGCACTTCCATGCCTTCTAAACCACCATTAGCCTTGATCCAACGAAGGGTAAGCATACTTGCATACACTGCAAATACAGGAGGAGTATTCGACATAGAATCTTTATCAATGTGATTCAAAAGATCCATGTAGTTTGGAAGTTTTCTTCCCGTTTTTCCAAGTTGTTCTTTATCGACAATGTATAAGACTGTTCCTGCAGGACCCATGTTTTTTTGGGCACCAGCATAGATCATCGCGAAATCAGTAGCGTTGAATTTTTTAGAAAAAATATCAGAGCTCATATCGCAAACGATAGGAACATTGGTTTTAGGGAAAGACTGATATTGTGTCCCGAAAATGGTATTGTTTGAAGTGATGTGTAGATAATCGACATCAGAAGGAACTTCAAAGTTTGGGATGTAGCTGTGGTTCTTATCAGATGAATCTCCGATCACTTGAACCTCGCCAAGTAGCTTAGCTTCTTTAATCGCACCCGCTGCCCAAACACCAGTGTTTACATAAGCCGCTTTTCCGCCTTCTTTCATCATGTTGATAGCGCTAGTGTAGAAACCAAGGGTAGCGCCTCCTTGTAGGAAGAGCACTTCATAGCGTTCTGGAAGACCGAGGATGTCTTTTACCAATTGGCGAGCTTCGTCCATCACCTTTTCGAAATTCTTCGAACGGTGAGAGATTTCGATGAGCGACAATCCCATGTTATCAAACTCTAGGATGGCTTGTGCTGCCTGTTCTGTAACTTCCTTAGGAAGGATAGATGGTCCAGCGCTGAAGTTGTGTACTTGTTTCATGAAAGCGACGATATTTAAATTCGTCGCGAAGGTAATGCAGTATAGCCTATTGGAGAAGCTCTTTTACCTTGTTCTTGTTACGCTCAAGAAAGAAATCATCAACAATTAATGCAGCCCTATCGTAATCATAAATTCGGGGCTGTGCGAGTTCTAAAATTTTAACTTTATTATCCTCCAATTCGAGCTGTGAAATGAGGTAGCGGAGTTGATCCACACGGAAACATTCTACTTGAGAAATTTCTTTTAATTTTTCAAAACGCTTGAATTCGAATCCAATTTTAGCCAGATTTTCTTTGATAGAAATAAAATCGACTTCGCTCACAGGCTCAGAACAGTTGGTGCGGCCGCTGTATTCGGGCATCACCAAGGTTATGGTATCTGGCGGTGATGCCAGATTTGCAGTGAATACGGGGATGTCAAACTTGCTTTCTGAAATGGGGAAAAATTGAAATATGCCCTTGATTGTTCTAAGTTCAAATTGAACAGAAGTATTTTTCTTAATGTCGATGGTTTGCTCAAAGGCAGGTACCGCGGGGTTGGTAAACTCAACGGCTATTTTTTGCTTCCCACTCAATTCGCAGAAGAAGCTCATATGAGTGGAAGGCCATGTATTCATGGGAGTATCCGCTACTTTTAAGAGAAAGGCCAATGAATCAGTCGACCTGAAATCAAGCTTGGATTGGCCGAATAGCGCCACCGATGAAAATATTATAAGCGTGAAAAAAACAGGTTTCATAAAGCAAATTTAAATAGACCTACGCAGCAATCAGGCCTAAAGTATTTCCATTCACATTTATTTGAATAAACGTCTGATGATAGGAAGTTGTTTCAGGCGTTGGGGTAATAACTCCAATGGGTTGATCCCATTGACTTTTAGAATTCCAGGAACAAAATAAATAGTTGCGAGTAAGGATATTCCCCAAAAGGCCGCTGCTGCTAGTATTTTTATCAGAGGGGCAAGTGAAATTAAAGTCGGGAAAAGTAAAAAGGGCAATGCAGAAATAAAAGTCACAACACCGAGAAGTATCCCAGGCTGCAACGCTTTCAATTGGATCCCATAGTTTGAAGAAATCAATAAATGACAAAGATGGATGGACATCAAATAATGAATGAAGGTGGTAGCTACAATCGACCAAGCAATAGCAGTGAGACCGTATGGAATGGCCCAGTACACACCAATAATCATCAGCAATAAATAAAATGCTTTGTAATAACTGCCTTTCATCACTGCATTTTTAGCCCGAAGTAGCGCATCGCTTAATCGTGTAAGGGTTCGGAATACTATTGCTATAAATAGCACTTGCAGCACTACACCCGCATCTGCGTAAGAGGGGCCGAGATAGATGGTCACTAATTCCTCAGCAAAAGTGGAGATGAAAACGGAGGTAGGAATAATAATGATGCCTATCATTTGGGTGCCCATCAAAATGAGTCGTCTTAAACGTTCGAGTTCATCCTGCATTTTCGACATCCCGCTGAAAAGCACGTTATCACTGAGCTTTGCCATGATAGTAATCGGCAGCGACATCACATAAGCTGAGCGTTCGTAAACACCGGCCGAGTCTAACTTCGTTCTGGAGTCAACAGCCGGCAGCGTATCTACATATTTGGGAAGAAGCATCACATCGACTTTGGTTGCCGCATAATTCAGCGAGTTGAATAATGTGCTAGCCCCTCCATATCCAATGAGTTCACGTGTTTGTTGCCATTTCCATTTAAGAGGAAAGCGAGTGGGTTGGAGAATCCAGTAGGAGAGGGTCATGAGCAGATTTTGAGCAAAAAGTGCCCATACATAAGCCCATACTTCAAACCCTGCATAGGCAAGTAGAAGTCCTACAATTAAATTGCCTCCAACAATGGAGATCATTCCTGCAATGAAGAAATTTTTGAACTTCATTTCCTTCATCATCAAACTACGAGGCACCACGGCCAATGCGGAAATGGCGAAGGAAGTGCATACCACTTGCATGATCGGCTCGAGCTCGGGAAGCTGATAAGCTTTTGCAAAAAGAGGTGCGCTCATTACAAACGCCAAAGTGAATATTACTCCAAGAATCAGCGAGGTGTAAAATGCTCCTGTAAGGTGTTGCGGTTGCAAGTCTTTTCGTTGAATGAGGGCCGGACCAATTCCTACCTGAGAAAAAATCTCAGCAAATCCCATAATGCTCAATACTACCCCCATCAAAGCGAAGGACTCTTGAGGGATCATTCTTGCAATGATCGCAGTGTAGATCATTTGAATCACGATCTGCAACACTACAGTGCTGGTATTCCAACTAAAGCTTGATATGAATTGTTTTTTCTCGGACACAGGCTATTGTGATGTGAACAAATATACAAGCAAGTGGAAGTTGAGAAAGGCGTTGTATTTTCGTAGTAATTAATAGAGTTATGAAAAGAACCATCCTTTGGAGTTTGTCCCTTTTGCTCCTGCTTACACAATGTAAATCGAGCAAAGATGCCAACGGTGTAAACAGTCGCACTTTTTCCAAGAAAATATTGGTAGGTGCTTCTATCACTTCTGTGAAAATTAAAAAGTTTCCTGCCTATACCAAGGACGGATCAAAGTGGGATTCATTTGCTCCGTTTAATAAAGAAGCAGACCTATATGTGACGATGTCGCAATTGAATAATCCCATTTATAAAAGCGAAACAAAAGAAGATTGTCAGTCTGAAGTGGAGCACATTTTTGCTTCCAACCTTCCCTTCGAAATCCGCGCTTTCGCAACAGATGTAAAGCTCGAGATCTTTGATGAAGATGGGGTTTCAAATGATGACAACGTGGGCTACTTCGTCTTTCGTCCGGTGAATTATGAGAAGAAAAATGTAATCACATTGGCGAGTTCAGATGCGTCCTTGATCGTGGAGCTCGGTGTGACATGGATTTACAATTAATTTATTTTTTATAGAAAAGAAAAAGGGAGCCATCGGCTCCCTTTTTCATGTTGTTCTATTTTGAAGATTATCTCGCGATACCAACCGCACGTTTTTCACGGATTACCGTTACACGCACTTGACCTGGGTAGGTCATTTCGGTTTCGATTCTGCTTGCAAGTGAAATTGCAAGAGCGTCTGCTTGATCATCTGATACTTTTTCTGCTTCAACCATTACGCGTAGTTCGCGACCAGCTTGAATTGCGAATGACTTCGATACACCAGGGTATTCGAGGGCAATGTTTTCAAGATCACGAAGACGTTGGATGTAGGCTTCTACTACTTCACGACGAGCACCTGGGCGCGCACCGCTAATAGCATCACAAACTTGAATAATTGGAGAAAGAAGCGTCTTCATTTCCACTTCATCGTGGTGAGCTCCGATCGCATTGCAGATATCTGGTTTTTCACCGTATTTCTCTGCGAGCTTCATACCAAGGATTGCGTGTGGTAATTCGCTTTCATCGTCTGGCACTTTTCCGATATCGTGAAGAAGACCTGCACGCTTCGCAGCCTTAGGATTCAAGCCCAATTCGCTTGCCATTGTAGAGCAAAGATTTGCTACTTCTCTTGAGTGTTGCAGCAAGTTTTGTCCGTAAGATGAGCGGTATTTCATACGACCTACCATTCTGATCAACTCAGAGTGAAGTCCGTGAATGCCTAGTTCGATACATGTTCTCTTACCAACTTCAACGATTTCTTCTTCGATGTTCTTACGCACCTTCGCTACGATCTCTTCGATACGAGCTGGGTGAATACGGCCATCGGTAACGAGTTGGTGAAGGGATAGACGTGCGATCTCGCGGCGAACCGGGTCGAAGCAAGACAGTACGATTGCTTCAGGAGTATCGTCAACGATAATTTCTACACCAGTTGCAGCTTCGAGCGCGCGGATGTTACGTCCTTCGCGACCGATGATACGTCCTTTCATTTCATCGTTTTCAATATTGAAAACAGAAACGCTATTTTCAACGGCATGCTCTACAGCGGTGCGTTGAATGGTTTGAATGACAATTTTCTTCGCTTCTTGATTCGCTTTCAATTTCGCTTCATCAACGATGCCTTGAATTTGTGAAGCAGCTGATTGACGCGCTTCTTCTTTCAATTGCTCCATCAATTGCGCCTTTGCTTGATCAGCGGACATTTTCGCTAGATCCTCAAGCAATGAAACAGCTTTTTGGTTTGCTTTTTCGAGGTCGCTTTGTTTTTTCTGATTAAGTTCAGTCAACTTTTGAAGGTTCTCTTTTGTTCCTTCGAGGTCTTTTTCTTTTCTCTTGTATTGCTCTATCTGCTGAGATAGCTCGCGTTCTTTGTTTTTGAGACGGTCTTCAGACTGTTGAACTTTTTTATTTCTTTCGTTCACAGCTTTTTCGTGCTCGCTTTTCATTTCAAGGAATTTTTCCTTGGCTTGGAGAATCTTTTTCTCCTTGATTGTCTCACCTTCTTTGGTTGCTTCTGCTAAGATGCTTTCTCTTTTCTTATTGAGTACACTCGTGAGGAGGAACCAAGCGGCTCCTGCTCCGATAATAACACCCACTAGAGCAGCAACAACCATGTAAATTGAATCCATGATGTTGATGGTTTTAGTAAAAAATTAATCCGTCATCCACTGATGGCGGGGTGCAAAGGATGTGTAATTAAGAAATAGGACTAGTGAAGGTAGCTGTCGAGGAGGTTTTCAAGTGGTGCCAGTTCAGGAGTGATATCGTGGTGTACTGGGACTTCTACGCGCTCTACCACTTTTTCGATGATGGTTTGTGGTTGAGGGGCGGGGGCTGTTGCTACTTGTAGCGCTGCCATTGCCAAAAGATCTTGCTTATCTTTTACTGCGTAGTTTTTTTGAAAAACTGCAATGCTGTCTTCTATTTGTTTCTCGACTCTGCGAATAGCATCCACTTGATCGCTGCTTACAGTCAGCGGATAAGTTCTGCCGGCAATTGTGACCTTGATGGAAATCTCGTTCATACCGATTGCTATTTATTGAGGAGTGAGAGACATTCGTCTATTTCTTTCACCAAATCGTTGATCCTTTGCTTGGTCGCTGTGCGGAACTCGTCCTGTACTGCGGGCTGCAACGAATGGCTGTTGGTTAATTCGCGGTTCTTCTCTTCTAGTTCATCTACTTGCGAAAGAAGCTCTTTATTAATGCGATACAATGAAGCATTCTCCTCTTTCAGGCGGTTTACCTGTGCCTCGAGGTCGTGACGGATCGCCCCCAAACGGGTGATCTTGTCTTCTATGCGCTTCAAAATCTCTGAGTGGTTCATGCAAATAAATAAACGCTGTTAAACAACGAATCGAGGTCAAATGTAACACTTTCGAGGCTTATTTCGACACCCCATTTTTCCAAAAATGATGTTGATATTTCAAAATGAGTGAGGTAGAATCCAATAGGCATCATTATTGACTTTTGTAGAATGGTCAAATGGAAGGGGAATCTTATGAATTGGAGCATCAGACTTATAGCATTGTTTTTTTTCTCAATATTTGGGGTGACTCACTCATTGGGACAAAAGCTCTATCCCACCGACTACTTTCGCTCACCTCTGGATATCCCACTGAATCTTTCGGGAAACTTTGGAGAGCTGCGCACCAATCACTTTCATTCTGGAATCGACATCAAGACCAATCAAATGGAAGGTCTGCCCGTTTATGCAGCAGCCGAAGGTTTCGTCAGCCGCATTAAAGTCTCCGCGGTCGGATATGGTTATGCGCTCTACATCGATCATCCCAACGGATACACCACTGTTTACGGACACTTGAAATCATACAGTGCGAAAATTGATGCTTATGTCAAAGAGCAACAATACAAGCAACAAAGTTTTGCGGTGGATCTTTTTCCTGCGCCTACCACTTTGCCGGTTGAAAAAGGCGAATTGGTGGCACTTTCAGGAAACACTGGTGGAAGCGGCGGACCACATCTCCATTTTGAGATAAGAGAAACTGTTTCCGAAAAATTGATCAACCCTCTGCATTTTGGATTTACGGTAAAAGATAAAATACCACCTTCTATTCTTGGTGTATGGATCATTCCGATGTCGGACAGCACTTGGGTCAATGGAGTGAGATCACCGAAAACTTTTGAGACCGCCGCCACCAAAGGAAATGTTGGATTAAAAACGACTACGCTGCCTACTGTTTATGGAGATATTGCCTTCGCGATTCATACCAGTGATATGTACGACGGAAATGCCAATCGATGTGGTATATATCGTATCGAGCTTTATGTAGATGGATTGCAAGTTTACGGTCAACAAATGGATCGCTTGGATTTCACCACGAACCGAGCGATGAATGCGCATACTATTTATGAGAAATTTAAAAAAGACAGAAGTTCCATTCATGGGTCATTCCGTCTCCCCGGCAATCCGCTCGATATTTATGATAATCTCGTAAATGATGGAGTTGTCACTTTTAAGGACGGGAAAAAACATTTGATAGAATATGTGGTGAAAGATCTCATGGGGAATACCTCATCTGTAAAATTCAACGTTCAAGCTTTACCAAAAGCTACCGCAAAAGTGCCGCCCCCTGCGGATTTCATTGTTAGATGGGATTGGGAAATCTTGAATACTTACAGCGATGAACGTCTAAAAATTGAAATGCCTCCGTACACGTTGTATGAAGATTTGAATTTGACGATCTCGGAAAGTAAAACCATTGCAAGTAGCGTTACACCCACCTATAAAATTGCATCACCTTACGAACCTATTCATAGCCCTTACACATTATCAATACATGCACCGAAGGTTCCAAAGGCTTTGGAGTCGAAAGCGGTGGTGGTGCGTTATGATCCTGATAAAGAAAAATTATCCTCAGAGGGTGGTAAAATGGAAAACGGTTGGATCACTGCAAAGCCTAGTTATTTAGGCTATTTCGGAGTGGCCATCGATACCATTGCACCCAATATTACCAACGTATCTTTTGGACCAAACATGGCGGGTAAGGGTTCGTTTACGATCAAGATCAGTGATTATTTGTCAGGCATCGATAAATATATTCCCATGATAGACGGGCAATGGGCGTTGATGGAACACGATGCAAAGACCAATCGATTGATTTATTATTTCGACCCTCGCTATATCAGCAAAGGATCACACACCTTTGAGTTGACGGTGCTCGATGCGGTAGGAAATAGTAAAACCTTTAAGGGAACGTTTGTCTACTAAAGCAGTTCTTCTTTTTTCATCCCAAGCCACTCCAATGCTGAGTTGCAAAAGATGTCTTCGATCACTTCATTGCTCAATCCCATTTCTGTAATGAACTTTCCAATTTCCAAATCTCCCAAAGGGAAAGGATAATCGGTGCCGAGTGACACTCGCTTCGAGCCTTGATGTTTTAATACATAATGCAAAAGCTCTGGATCATGTGTTGCTGAGTCGACCCAGAAATGTCCCATGTATGCGCGAGGAGTAATGGGATTGTCGATAGCCACTAGGTCTGGACGACAATTAAAACCATGCTCGATTCTTCCGATGGTTGGAATGAAAGATCCTCCTGCGTGAGCGAAATTGAATCGCACTTTTGGGAAACGCTCAAAAATACCTCCGAACAATAAAGAACAAATTGCACGTGTCGTTTCCGCGGGCATCCCTACGAGCCAAGGAAGCCAATATTTTTTCATTTGATCTTCGCCCATCATTTCCCATGGATGCACAAGCACGCACATATCGAGTTCGTCTAGTGCTTCCCACAAAGGATAGAAATCTGGCTCGCTCAAATTTTTCCCGTTGATATTGCTACCGATTTGAATGCCTTTCATGCCGAGCGATTTGCAACGATGCAATTCCTGCACGGCGAGTTCTATGTCTTGCATCGGAAGGGTAGCAAGTCCTATATAATTTTTTGGATGCTTTTGAATGAGTTCAGCAATATCATCATTCAAAAATTTGGATACTTCCAGTCCATCCGCGGGCTTTGCCCAGTAAGCAAATAGAACAGGGATGGTGCAAACTACTTGAACTTGTGTGTCGAATTTGAGGTAGTCGTTGATGCGCAATTCGGCGTCCCAACAATTCGATTCAATCTCTCGGAAAAATTTCTCACCCTGCATCATTCTAGCAAATCCTTCACGGTGGTGATCCAGGTGAATGAAATTACCATATCCAAATTTCTTCGTCCAATCGGGAAGATTCTTTGGGATGATATGGGTATGCATGTCGATTTTGAGCACGGCAGGAAAAATTTTATCGGTGGCTAAACTAATTCAACTTCTTCACTTTTTTCAAATCAATGAGATTAATTGGATTGATTTCCCAATTCGTCACACGCTTGCTTACAAAGTGTGTTACTTGATCATAGTAAAGCGGAATCACTGGATAGTCTTGAGAAATTTGGCGATTCATTTTTTTATAGATCTCTGTTCTCAACGAATCGTCAGTAGTTTGAATCGCCTCTTCATACCATTGATCATATTGCACATTATTATAATGTGTATAGTTTGGACCAGAAGGGCAGTAGTTTTTAGAAGTAAAAATGCTCAAGAAATTTTCTGGGTCCGGATAATCGGCGAGCCAACTTTTTCGAAAAGCAGGAAGCTGACCTTTTGCTGTGGCTTCACGAAAAGTGGAGCCTTGCATTACTTGAACTTCCACATTGATTCCAACCTTTGATAGATTGTGTTGAATGAATTCGATCAGATCGGTATAGTCCGATGTGGTTGCGATCACCAGTTTAGGCAATCCTTTTCCATTCGGGAATCCAGCTTCTTTCAAAATCTCAAGAGCGAGGGTAGGATTGTAGGAATCTTTTTGTGCTTCATTATCCTCCAAAAGAGAAGGTGGGAGGAATCCATTTTCGGCAGCAACAACAGTATTGTTGCGCAAATATTTTACCATCTCTTTTTTGTCAATGGCACAATTGACGGCCTTTCTGATGGATTGCAATAAGAAAGGAGAATCAGCGTTTATGGGCGTTTTTTCATCAATGAAAAATCCGATGTAGTCTGTCTTGATAAAAGGAGTTTTTATCATTTGAAGTTTGTCTTCATAGGCTTGCACCAACTCGCCATTGCTAGTCAGAAGTTCATCTTTAAAAGCTGGATGAATTCCAGAAATGAAATCATATTTATCCAGAAGCAATCCGTGAAATTCGACGGAAACATCTTTTACAAAATCGATTTTGATAGCGTCTAAAAATGGAAGTGCATTTCCGTTTTCATCTTTTTGCCAAAAGCTTTTATTCTTATGAAAAACTAAGGCGTTGTTTTCATACCAAAACGCAAATTGAAAAGGACCGGTTCCAATGGGATGTGAACGGAAGTCTTTTCCATAATGTTCCACCACTTCTTTTGGAACCACATTGCAATATTGCGTGGTGAGCATTCCGAGAAAAGGTTGAAATGGCTTTTTAAGTTGAATAATAAATGTAGAGTCGTTGGGCGCGTTGAAGGGAGTGACGGCCGTGTCTACTTGAGAAAATATCCAAGAACCAGGAGATGCTAATGTCTGATCTATGATTCGGTTGAAGGAATAAACAAAGTCTGAAGCAACAACTGCTCTGGTTTTTGAAGTTCCGAAGAGTTCTGATTCATGGAAGTACACATTTTTTCTTAGAAAAAAAGTATAGGTCAATCCATCACTTGAAATTTCCCATCGCGAAGCAATGCAGGGCGTGACCTCAAGTGTTGGCGACATTTCTACGAGTCCATCGAAGATTTGATTGGTGGCCCACATGATTTCTAAGTCGCGTGCGAATGCAGGGTCCAGTGTTGTGATGCCGTTGCTTTCATTGTATCGAAAAACATTCGACTCATCTTCTTGACGAGTGGAGCAACCTAATATAATCAGCGCTAACGAGAATGTGAAAAGCCAAATCTTCATGATTGGTTCAAATGTAGGATATAAGCCGTTTCAATCTTTTGATGCATCTTGCGAAAAATTTTGACAAAATGAAAATGATGAAAGCCGCGGCGATATGTATGGCCGCGATCGTAATGTGGAGTGCATCGTGTAAGGACACTACTTCATCGAAGAGCGATGTGAAGGGACCGGATAAGTCTGAATTGACCATCGGTTTTTATAACGTCGAGAATATTTTTGATACCGAGAATGACCCTAAGACAAACGATGACGACTTTACTCCAACTGGAAAATTGCAGTGGACGCCTGATCGTTATTTGGTAAAGTTGGATAGAATCGGAGAAGTATTTCAGATGATGGAGTCGAATTTTCCAGATGTGATTGGAATGTGTGAAGTGGAGAATCTAAAAGTATTGACCGACTTGGTTGGCTCGGATCGTTTGAAGTCGCAGGGATATAAGATTGTTCACATGGATAGCGAGGATGAGCGTGGAATAGATGTGGCACTTATATATAAGGCAAGTTCAATGGAGCTGGTGAGTTCGAAGAAGATCAAGATTTCGCTGCCAGATGCAAATGATCGTACGCGTGACATACTATATGTAGAGGGAGCGGTTCACGGAGAGAAGATTCATTTCTTCGTGAATCATTGGCCGAGTAGAAGTGGAGGACAAGAGCAGAGTGAGCCGAATAGAATTGCCGCTGCAAAAACATTGAAGTCAGAAATCGATGCGATTGTAAAGAAGGACGCCAATGCGAAAGTGATTTGTATGGGAGACTTCAATGATCATCCTAACGATAAAAGCATGATGGAAGCGTTGGGTGCGAATGGAGCTGCGGATGCGTCATTGATTAATTTGATGGCAAAGAAGCACGCTGCGGGTGAGGGTTCCTATTGGTACAAGGGTTCATGGGGAGCGCTTGATCAGTTTGTTGTGAGCAGTGCTTGGACCTCGATGAAAGGATGGTCTTGTTCAGAGTCTGATGCTCGAATCATTAAAGATCCAAAGATTTTGTTTACCGATAATAATGGAGTAGCGCGTCCGAGCAGAACCTATGCAGGCGACGATTACAAGTCAGGTTACAGCGATCACTTACCAGTGGTAGTGAAGTGTAGTTGGAAATAGAATTAAGGAAAAGTATATCACAAAAAAAAGCCTCTCGAAACGGGAGGCTTTTTTTATTCGATTTGAAAGTCGATTAGTTCGCAGCAGGTGCTGGAGCAGCAGCTTTCTTAGCAGCTTTCTTAGGAGCAGCTTTTTTAGCAACTTTCTTAGCAGCAGGCTTCTTAGCAGCAGCTTTCTTAGGAGCTACTTTCTTAGCAACCTTCTTAGCAGCAGCCTTCTTAGGAGCAGCTTTCTTAACTGCTTTCTTAGCTACTTTTTTAGCAGCAGCCTTCTTAGGAGCAGCTTTTTTAGCAACTTTCTTAGCAGCAGCTTTCTTAGGAGCAGCCTTCTTAGCTACTTTCTTAGCAGCTGGTTTCTTAGCAGCTTTTTTAGCGGCTTTCTTAGGAGCAGCTTTTTTAGCAGCCTTCTTTGCAGCTTTTGGAGCTGCAGCTGATTTTGACTTTGTTTTCATTTTAGTAACGGTTGATTTGTTTCCTAATTTATTTATTTCTGATTTTGATTTGCGTTGTACGCAAATCAAAAATTTTAGTTCTAAAAAAACAATGCGTGCATTTTCACTTTTCCACCACTTTGCATTTCGAGTGTCGGTGAAGGTAGTTTAATGAAGCTTAAAATTCGTGCTGTTGTCTTCATCCACTTCTTCGGCCATCTTACTCGATTCAAATCTGCATCAAATGATAAATAGTATGAACGCGTGCGTTGAAAATTATTAACACTATTAACATCGATTTTTGCACTCGTTAATCCGTCTACTCCATAACCAATTGCGATATTCAACCACTTCGGGAAAGCCGCGCCAGAAGCCAGACTCGATGATATGTTGTATGATGCCCAATATGTTTGTCCATTGTAGTCTTTCAAAATGCGTTGTTGAAAATTACGACCAAGTTGCTCAGGATTAACATCTGCGAATCTTGAATTTGAATAAGAAAATTTCAAATTGATTCTTTGTTCTTTCCAAAATTTTTGTTGCAAAACAAATAAAGTTGTTCCTGAAAAATTTGCAATTTGATCTCCCCAAGAAAATCCCCATTGCGCAGAATGACCATCTAAAATTTCTATTCCTGTCATGTAAATTAAACCAACACTTCCTCCTAAAAACAGAGAAGTATTTTCATTCATTCCACTCCAACGAAAAGATTCATATCCCAACATACCTAGATAGTATGTTGTAGTCATGTGTCCTACTTTATCCATCTGAAGCCATTCATCATTATCATTAAAAGAGTGGAGCTTACTCTTAGGATATCCTTTATACCACAGGCTATTCAATCCGATGTAACTTGCTGTGGTAAGAACCGCACCACTACCGAGTACAATTTTTTTTCTTCGAGCTAATGTGTCTACTTCTGTTTTTTGAGCGAAGGTTTGAGCGGTGAGCAAAATGACAAGACATGCAGTGAAGGCGACATGAAGTGCTTTCTTAAGGACATGAGATGTGAAATTTGAAACCATCAATGATAACTTACGTAGAAAGTTGCTGTTGCGAATATCCCTATAAATAACTGAATGATCAAAGGTATTCTATCTGGCAGAAAAACTTATTCTGCATATGACTTCTACGCTATCATGGCATTACTCAGTGCTGTGACGCAACTTTTCTTGCCTTTAAAGTTCAATTTTTTAGTTCCAGATGTCCAAGAGTTTTATTGGGATCGTGGAGTTATTGCCATTATAGGGTTAGTGCTTGCGTGGATTGGATTTCGACAAAGCATGAAACTTGAGCTGTACTACAAATTAGTACGAGCACAATTCTACATCTATAGTATTCATGCGTCAATTATGACCTTTGAGAATAACTACCATCTTGCTTACCTGGTTACACTTTTGTTTACAATACAACTAGGAGCATTATCATTTAAGACGGTAAAACAGTCGGATGCTTATTTGTTGACGGTCATTTTATTTTCAGAAATTTTACTCTTAAGCAATCAGAATGTCACATCCTTGATGATGTGGGAGGTGTCATCTCTTTTCTTCTTTAGCTTTTTGATCCAATTTGTTTTGATGCGCTCGAAAATTCGAATTCTATCACGCGTTAAACTTCAACGAGACGTATTAAAAGCGGTAAGTAACAAAACGGAGCAGGCTCTTCTCATCACAAATATGCAAGGAGAGATTATCGACATGAATAAAGTAGCCTGTGAAATGTTTGGATACACCGAGGATGAACTTACCGATAAGGACTTCTCTGTTTTAAGAAAATATATTTTGTCTGAGAGCGACATTGAATTTGCATTGAAAATTTTACAGCAAAATCATTTTTGGAGCACAGAAACGATACTTATAAGAAAGGATCATTCAGAGTTTGATGCATATGTGTCTGTAGGTATGGTGGAGCGAAATGATTTGAGATGTCTTGTTTATAGAGTTACTGATACAACTGCTTATAAGAAATCGCAAGAAGAATTGATCCGTGCAAAGGAGCAAGCAGAAGCAGCGGTTGTCGCCAAGAGTCAGTTTGTTGCTACGATGAGTCATGAAATTCGTACACCTTTAAATGGTGTTATTGGAATGGCTTCTTTGCTTCAATCAACGAAATTGGATGGAAGGCAAGAGGAATATGTAGAGACCATTCAAAGAAGTGGACAAAGCTTGATGGTCTTGATAAATGATATTCTTGATTTTAGTAAAATCGAGAGTGGGAAAATGAAGTTGGATAAACAACCAATGGATATTCGCGAGGCCATTGGTGAGGTGGTTGATTTACTTCGACCGCATGCCGAGTCGAAAGGCCTTATTATAAGTATGGATGTCGATGTCCATATTCCAGAACTATTGTTGCTTGATTCGTCACGAACGAAACAGGTGCTATTAAATCTCATTGGAAATTCGATCAAGTTTACCCATAAAGGATTCGTGCGCGTTTCAGCTTACATGAAGAACAAGTCGAATAGTAAACAAGAGTTACGGATCGATATCGAAGATACAGGGATCGGAATTCCTAGTGACAAAGTTCAAACGTTGTTTGAATCATTTTCACAAGTTGATTCAAGTACAAGTAGGAAATATGGTGGGACTGGACTTGGTCTTGCAATCAGCAGAGAAATCATACAGCTAATGGGCGGGGACATTACCGTTCAAAGCAAAGAAGGAATTGGTTCAAAGTTTTCTTGTTCTATAGAGGCGGAAGAAGTGAGTTGCGAATCACAAACGGAAAGTCAATCGCAGGTTAAGTTTGACAATACTCTATTTAATGATGTAAAGATTCTTATCGCTGAAGATAATTTTGTCAATCAACGTGTATTGCAATACATGTTAGAGACCTTGGGTGTGAAATCGGATGTGGCGGCGAATGGTAAAGAGGTGTTGGAAAAAATGGAAGCTTCGCGTGTCGATATCATCTTGATGGACGTCCAGATGCCTGAGATGGATGGTGTAGAAGCGACAGAAGAGATCAGAAAACGAGACTGGAACCAACCATATATCGTAGCGATGACCGCCAATACGGGTTCTGGTGATCGTGAACGGTGCATGACTTCGGGGATGAATCATTTCATTTCAAAGCCATTTGTGATAGAACAAGTGGGTGAATGTTTGATGATGTGGCATCAAGAAAAGGCTGTAAAGGCCTAATTCAAATAGATTTCTTATCTTCGCGTAGGGCGGCTGCCCTTATGGGTTATGAAAACGAAGTTAAGATTTCAAATTCTTCTTTTTATCGGAATAGTTGCCTCCTGCTTAATGCTCGGAGGTTTTATTGCATATAATATTTATTCCACCAGTAAGGAGTTCAATGCAGGTCTCAGTGTATCCATGAAACAGAAGGCGACCGCCTTTGAAATTAACCAGACCGTTCTCCACCTTTCCTCACTATCAAAAACAAGAACTTTGACAAATGAGGAGCTCACTAAATTTTCAGGATTAATTTCAAATTGGGAGTTAGTGCAGCGTGCTCTAGTGGATGGAAATGAGGTTTATCGAATTTCTCAAGAAAAGTCTTCGGAGCTCCGTTCGAAGTTGGATGCTACATCAGATCCTCTTTTAAACTCACTTAAAAATCTAAAAGCGCTTTCACAACAAAATTCTAATTGGAATGACGAACAAGTTTCTAATACGATTAAATCTGTAGAGGCTTTTGCGGTTGGAATGAACGACGTAAGTGGACAATATAATAAGGAGTCGGACGAGCAGCTTTCAACAAGTTTGTACATGCTGTTCGCATTGGGCTTGGGTACATTCGTGTTGTTGTGGTTGGCTTCACGACTATTATTGATCCCATTGTTACGACGCGCTGAAGAGTCGGAGACTATAAAAACCATGGTTGCTAAAGAAATCGAGGATATACGAAATAGCAAGGTTGAGTTTTTAGGCAATATGAGTCATGAACTCCGCACTCCTTTGAACGGACTGATAGGTATGACGGAAATTTTGTATAAAACAAAATTGACCGAAGAGCAAGATAAGTATGTTCGATCCATTAGGAATAGTGCGAATAATCTGCTCAATATTGTTTCAGATATTTTGGATCATTCGTCTCTGGAGTCAGGCGATATTGAAATTAGAAAAGAGAATTTTTCTATTGCAGAATGTGTTGAGCAAGTAATCGATTTACTGAAGCCTTCCATTGGAGAAAAGAAAATAGAACTGATTTATGATATTGATGTAACGCTTCCGGATAGCCTGATTCAGGACGAGCGACGCATTCGACAGACCTTGGTAAATATTCTCGGTTATGCTATTCAGCACACAGAAGCTGGAGATATTTTCCTAAAAGTAGAATTACTCAATCAAGAAGCCGAATTTATTCAAGCGAAGTTCAGTGTTCATTCTTCAGGATTGGGAATGACGGAGGACCAGAAAAGAAGAGCTTTCCATTCATTTGATGGATCAACAAATGGAAGTGAATCGTTGGGCTTAGCGATTACTAAAAAACTAATTGATCGATTGGGTGGCAGGATTTGGGTAGATGGAAACAATGTTCAAGGAACGACTGTGGCATTCACAATAGTTGCTGAATCCGGATCATCCATTGATTTATCCAAGGTGAGTAAATTGGCTGGTAAGAAGGTATTGGTTATTGATGACAATAAGACTAATTTGAAGGTTTTGGTAAAACAGTTATCCGTTTGGGGAATGCAGGCCACACCTTTCAATAGCTCAGACCTCGTGGTAGACATGATTGATAATCTCACCAAGTTTGATCTGTGTATTTTGGATAGCTCCATGGCTTCGGTAGGTGGAATTCCATTGGTGGAGAGAATCCGTATGCGCTATTCCGAAGATGAATTGCCGATTATTCTAACTTCAGCAACAGGTCAAACATTCCAACAAAATAAGGACGGACTTTATACAGCGTTTTTAACGAAGCCTATTAAGCAATCAAAATTATTAGAGACGGTACTTCAGATCGTACAAGGAGATTCAGTACCGAAATCCGGATTCGGAAGTCACGAGGGAGATTTTGGTAAAAAGCATTTGAAGATTTTAATTGCTTATGATAATGATTTGACCAGAGCGGTGACCGAGAAAAATCTTACCATTTATGGTCATACTTGCACATCCGTAAAGAGTGGACGAGATATGGTAGATAAGGCATCTACAGGTCAGTTTGATCTCGTAATAGTAGACAGTCAATTATCAGAATTAAGTGGAATTGAAGCGCTGCGTCACCTAAAGAAAATCACGAATGAGGACGATATGCCTTTGGTGTTTGGATTGGCGGAAGAACAAGCCCAGGGTCGTCGATTGATGAAACAAGCTGGTGCAGATGAGATTCTTCCAGCCAAGCATGCGGCAGAAGATATTCAAAAGAAAATCGAAGAGTGGTTTGAGAAATGAGGTTAGTTAATACCTGCCTCACGTTGCCACTTTCTGTATGCACTCACATATCTTTCATGTTCTGGAAAAGTTCTCGCGAAGTCATGGAGTCCCGTTCCTCTTGGCTGAGCACACATGTAAAAATAGTTATGTGATTCAGCATTAAGAACAGCATCTAAATAGACAGGTTCAGTAAAGAATACTGGACCGGGAGGAAGTCCAGTATTTTTATAGGTATTGTATCGCGAGTTTGGGTCTGCATTGCTCAACTTTACACGCTCTTTTGAGCCAGTATAATTCTCGAATGTAAGTGTAGGATCGGCCTGTAGAGCTTGATTGATGCGGAGTCTATTGAGATATAATCCCGCGATTTTTGGTGCCTCTGATTTCGTTACTGTTTCTCCCTTTACAATTGAAGCCAAAGTATAAACTTCCGCTTTGGTCATTTTTAAAGCCGCAGCCTTATTTAATTTCTCTTCTGTCCAATATTCGTTAGTGATGGTTGCCATTTTTTCAAGGAATTCTTCTGGAGAAATTGTCCAGTAGAATTCATAGGTGTTTGGGAAAATAAGAGAAGCGACTTCTTCTTTTTTAATACCATATTTTTTTAGAATTTCATCACTAGTCAGTACTGAAATAAATTCAGTCGAATCCGCTTGAAGTTGTTTGCCTAGAATGCCGGCAAGTTGTTGAATGGAGCGCACTCCCTCGACTTTTATAAGTAATGGTTTTTGGCTGCGTGCTCTAATTTTATTGATGATAGAATTATGGCTTTCACTATTCATAAACTGGAAGCGACCTGGGCGAGCGGATTCAAAGTTTTTTAATGAAGCGAGGGTCAAGAACTGTGAAGGAGAGGAAATAATGGAGTCTTGGTAAAGCAGCTCTGCAAGTGTTTCGATATCACACTCTTTTTCCAAAAGAAAAATTTTAGATTCATTTTTGAAAAAGGCTGTCGCTACAATAACCCGAGAAGAAAAATAGACACCAATTGCTACCGCGATCACTGCGATAATGAGAAAGTATTTTGTGGATTTTTTCATATCGTAAAACGTTCGAAATAGAATGCAGGTTTTTCTTTGAAGGAGGTTTCGTTTGTTTTTAAAAAACCATTTTTTTCAAAAAGTCTAATACTCGCTTTATTGTCTGCATGGATCATGCAGTGTAATTTTTCAATACGAAAAGTACTGCGAAGTTTTGGAATTAGTATGGATATGGCTTCATGTGCAGCTCCTTTTTTACGGTCGGATGGATTGGCGATGAGTATTCCAATACCTGCGGTTTTTTCGAAAGCAGAATAGTCAAAGAGGTCGAGGGCTCCGATTTTACGCAAGGTTGTCTTCTCACATATAATCCATCTCATTTGTCCGTGTTGGAAAAGGTCATTGCTGGTCTTGATGAAATTTTCAATGTCTGAAAGTAAAAATGGTCCAGGCGTTTCTGTGACTTTCCAAAGTTCTGGATTGTTTTCCCAATCCAACATTTCTGCGGCATCGGTAAGTTGAATGGGTCTAATAAAAATTTGATTGCCTTCGATCATTAATACAAACCTGTAGATAGTAAAACGAGTGTACAAGCTTCTAATGCTTCGATATTTTGATTTCTCAATGCGTTTTCAAACGCAGGGTTTTCTGTTCCTGGGTTAAAGATGACTCTTTTCGGTTGCAGCGAAAAGATGTATTCTTTCCAATCTTCTTGATTGGTGGGGTTGAGATAAAGTGTTACTGTGTCAACATGGCTGATAGATGGCCGATCCGTGATGATCTCATGTTGGCCAATCTGACCAGCTTTGATTCCGATCGGGAAAACGGGATGTCCGTGATTGGCAAGCCTTTCAGTAGCCATAAAAGAGTATCGATCCGATTTTGGGCTCGCGCCTAGGATGACAGTAGTTTTGGTGGTTTTTTCCATCAGAAAGGCTTTATTGAAGGTCGGTAGGCAATCTGTGCTTACTTTTACGTCCGCACAAAAATACATGATAATGAGCCTTCGTCAGATTTTCGGAATTTTTCTTGTCATCTTACTAGCAAGTTCGTGCACGGTGAACAAAGACTTTATGTTCAAAACCGATGCAGACTTCGCCTATGATGCTATAAAGAGAGATACCACGAATGGAGAGTTTGTGCTCGCTCCAAACGATCTCTTCTCCTTCGAAGTTTATACCAATCAAGGTAAAATCATTCTAGAAGCATACTCTGCTACTGAAAGGGTTTTTTTGCCGGGCTCTAGAAGTACAACACAGTTTCGTGTAGATCCGGATGGAACTGTAGAAATGCCCGTTCTTGGAAAAGTACAAGCCGCAGGTATGACCGTACAAGATTTTCAAGATTATCTTGAAAGCAAATATTCTGAGCAACTCGTGAATCCTTATTGTTTTGTGAAGATTATTAATCGTAGAGTTCTCGTTTATAATGGAAATGCAAGTGTAGGAACTGTAGTAGGTCTTGAGAATAATAATATCAGGCTGATCGAAGCTCTTACAATGGCAGGGGGACTAGGGCAACGAGCGAATGCGTCTAAAATTAAAATTATTCGCAGTATTTCTGGAAAGACGGAAGTTTACTTAGTAGACTTGTCTACCATTGAAGGCATTAAAGATGCAAACATGATCGTTGAAAATGGTGATATCATCTATGTGCAGTCTACTCCAAACATTGCTTCAGAGGCACTTCGTGATATCAACCCGATCGTTTCTTTGACAACTTCTGTCATCCTTCTTATCAGCATCTTCGGACGTTTCTAATCGAGTGAACTGTGGAAATTAAAACAACCCCCTTCAAGGATTTATTAATCATTCAACCGGCGGTATTTTTAGATGAGCGCGGTTACTTTTTTGAATCATTCAACGAGTCTAAATTTAGAGTGCAAACGGGCTTAAATATGTCCTTCATTCAAGACAATGAAAGCATGTCATCAAAAGGGGTGCTTCGTGGCTTACACTTTCAACTCTCACCCAAGGCGCAAGCGAAACTTGTACGTGTCACCAAAGGAGCTGTTTTGGATGTGGTAGTGGATCTCAGAAGCACTCAGCCTACCTATGGACAATCATTTAAAATGATGCTAAGTGCGGAAAATAAAACACAGCTTTTCATCCCCGAAGGTTTTGCGCATGGATTTTGTGTGTTAGAAGATGAAACAATATTTTCTTATAAGTGCACTAATTACTACAGTAAGGAGAATGAACGATCCATTCTTTGGAATGACCCTGCACTAGCCATTGATTGGGAAATAGAAAATCCGATTATTTCTGAAAAGGATAAGAACGCTCCGCGTTTGGAATCTTTACCACATTTCTTTTTTTAGGACCATAAATTTTGTAGACCTTTGAAGTGTCTTAATTGATGCTTTATGGATTCTCCGAAGAAAATTTATTGGATGTCAGGTTTGATTGGTGCGGCTGGAGCTGTGCTAGTGCTGCTCGTTTCAGCAATTATGAATAGTGCCAAACCAGGGCCTGCGGAGAATCAAGAATATCTTAAGCATATTCAAGAAAATTATCGGATTTTTTCGTTGCCTCTTCCAGAGAAAATTGATTTCTGCGGAGAAGAAGTTCCATTAAATGATCCCGATGCCGCTGAAAAATTGGATCGTGAATTATTGGTGAATTCTTATTGGCATTCCAATACACTTTTATCTATAAAAAGAGCGAGAAGATGGTTTCCTATGATAGAGCCTATTCTCAATGCGAATGGTGTACCCGATGATTTTAAATACCTGGCCCTGATCGAAAGTGGACTGCTCAATGTTACTTCCCCTTCCGGGGCAGTGGGTTATTGGCAGTTTCTACCTGAAACAGCAATTCAATATGGACTTGTTGTTAATGATGAAGTAGATGAAAGGTATAACGTGGAAAAGAGCACTCAAGCTGCGTGCAATTATTTGAAAGAAGCATATGCAAAGTTCGGTTCTTGGTCAATGGTTGCAGCCTCCTACAACATGGGAATGGGAGGTCTGTCGAAACAAGTGCAGAAGCAAGGTCAAAACAATTATTTCCAATTGTTACTCAATGATGAAACTGCACGCTATGTCTTCCGAATTCTATCGATGAAAGAAATAGTAAATAATGCAGATAAATATGGGTTTGTAATTCGCCCCTCTGATTTATATGAGCCCTATAAATTTAGTGTGGTAGAGGTCGATAGCACTATTGATGATTTCGCCGCTTTTGCGAAGAATTATAATCTTACTTACAAGCAAATCAAAATGCTCAACCCTTGGCTACGCCAAGGTTATCTAAAGAATAAAGAGCGTAAGGTTTATCAAATCAAGATAGCGGAGTAAGATCCTCGAAGGCGATAGAAGTTATTCTACGGGTTTGTTGTCCTTCAATTATTTCTTCTCGAATCATTTCCTGTGCAATGGCGGCATCAAGTACGTCTGACATATCCTTAATTAATCCAGCTGGAACATCTTGTTCTATGAATGCGCTCATTAATTGTGCTGCATTTATTTCTTCCGCTTTTTCTTGAAGTTTTTCAAGGAGTAAAATGCGATTTGCAACGCGCTGCTGATTTGATGCGAAGCGATTATCGTTAGCCAATTCAGGTATTCCGAGGATGTGACAGAGTGTGGTGAATTGTCTATCGCTGCCCACCGCAAGTACGATTTGTTTGTTGTCTGCACTAGAGATAATTTCTCCGTAAGGAGCGATATTGGGGTGCAAGGATCCTGCTCTTTGAGCAATCACTCCAGACATGAGGTAGTTGCTGGCTTGATTGACCAATGAGGAAATCCCAGCCCGTTCTAAGGAGCAAGAGAGTATTTTCCCCTTACCAGTTTTTAATCGATTATATAGCGCGATCAGTATAGCCTCTTTCAAATGATGTGCAGCAAGCACGTCCATTAGAGCAACAGGCATTTTGGTAGGAGCAGAATGAGTGTCGCCATTCATAAACATAAAACCAGTTTCGGCTTGTACTACGACATCATACGCCACTCGATCCTGGTTTGAAGAGAATCCATAAATCGAGGCCTGTATCAGAGAAGGATATTTTTTATACAGCTCAAGTGGTTCGAGATGAAATTTGAATGCATCTCCACTTTTGAAATTTGTAAGCAGAATATCTGCATCCGAAAGCAATTGATCTAATTTATCTCGGTCAGTAAATTCACTTAAGTTTAGAAATAGAATTTCTTTTTTATAGTTAATACTCGACCAATACGCACTAATTGATCCTTCTTGTTCAGCAGAGGTTTTCCAAGATCGTGTGACATCTCCACCTTGTTTAGGGTTTTCTATTTTGATGACATGCGCTCCGAGTTCGGCGAAAAACATTCCCACCGATGGGCCGGCGAGAACACTCGATAAATCGATCACTTTTAATCCCTGAAAAACCTCTTGCATGGCGCTAAAGTAGTTATTCTTTTAGCGCTTTTTTAAATGTTTCTAGACATCTATTTCGAGCAAACGTATGCTCTACGATAGGCTTAGGATACATTTGAGTCCCGTATTCTGGCACCCAATGCTTGATGTATTTTTTTTGTGGGTCAAATTTTTCGGTTTGACTTGTGGGGTTGAAGATTCGGAAATATGGAGCAGCATCACAGCCGCTACCAGCAGCCCATTGCCAACCACCGATATTGCTTGCCAATTCAAAGTCAAGTAATTTTTCTGCGAAATAACGTTCGCCCCAACGCCAATCGATGAGCAAGTGTTTTGTAAGGAAACTAGCCACAATCATACGCACTCGATTGTGCATGAAACCTGTGGCGTTCAACTCACGCATTCCTGCATCCACAATGGGGTATCCAGTTTTTCCTTTACACCATTTTTCAAAATCATCCGCATTATTAACCCATTCCAAGCGATCATACTGTGGCTTGAAGGAGCCTTCCACGCTATGAGGAAAATGCCAAATGATCATTTGGTAGAAGTCGCGCCAAATAAGTTCGTTGAGCCATTTTTCATTTTTTCCTAAAGCAATCTTAGTCAACTCACGAATACTAACCGTGCCGAAGCGAAGATGTAGGCTTAAACGTGACGTTCCGCGAATGGAAGGAATGTCGCGGGTTTGATCGTATTTTTCTATTATACTGAGCGAGATTTCTCTCGATGGAATTTCAATCCCCGATGGCTCAAAACCCATGCTCGAAAGCGAAATATTTTCGAAGGGCTTTGTTTTTAAATAAGCACTTTCATATTTCTCATTCGGATAAGCTTTGTAATGATAAGGCTTTAGAAGTGCCTTCCATTTTCGGCTATAAGGTGTAAAAACTGTGTATGGTTTTTTATCGTCCTTGACCACCTCATCTTTTTCAAAAATGACATGATCTTTAGCGCCTTTGAACGATATATTTTTTTCTTGTAAAAATTCGAATATGGCTTTGTCCCTCACTTGAGCGTATGGCTCATAATCTCTGTTGGTCCATACTTCCGCAATTTTATACTCCTCTGAAAGCTGCTTGAATACTTCACTTGGCGTGCTATAAAATACGCGAAGAGAAGAGCCTTTGCTTTCAAGTATGGCCTTCATTGCCATGATTTCTTGATGAATAAATTCTACGCGCGCATCTTTTTTTGGAAGAAGGTCAAGTATTGTTTTATCGAAAATGAAAATGGGCAAAACTGGATTTTCAGATTTTAATGCCGACCAAAGAGCAGCATTATCATGTAATCTTAAATCACGACGAAACCAGAAAATAGTGATGGGTTGGCTCATGAGTATATTTCGTTTAATGCTTCTTCTATTTGTGGGTATTGAAATTTAAATCCTGTCTGAGTTATTTTTTCTGATGAGATACGTTGACTATTGAGCAACATGCTACTCATTTCACCAAACAACATTTTCAAAGCGAACGCTGGTACATTCGGAAAAAAGAAAGGTTTGTCAAGTGCTTTAGCCAGTGTTTTTGAAAATACTGCATTAGTGCAAGTGCCTGGAGCATTTGCATTGTACGTGCCCTCGATGGGCTTTTCTAGCGCATGGATATATAAGTTTACCAAATCATCCAAATGAATCCAACTCATGTATTGATTGCCTGATCCCGTAGCGCTTCCTAAGCCAAGTTTGAAAAAAGGAACCATCTTAGCGAGTGCGCCATCATTCTGATCCAAAACAACTCCCACACGAAGAATCACCAGTCGCATGCCCATTTGCAAAGTTGGGAGGGTTGCATTTTCCCAAGCAACGGTGAGATCAGATAAGAATCCTGGACCAGCAGGTGCATCCTCATTTTGCAACTCTAAAGAGGATTTGTAATATCCTGATGCGCTTGTCGAAATGAAAGTATGTGGTTTTTTCTCTGCTTGCTCGCAAATTTTGATCAGCAAGTTGGTGCTATTAATTCTGCTTGATACTAGTACTTCCTTAGTCTCTTTGGTCCAACGGTTGGAAACGTTGTAGCCAGCTAAATTGATGACTGCGTCAAACGCTTTCACTTCATTGGCATCGAATTCACCTGTACTTGGATTCCAATAACTATGTACAATTTGCGGATGATCACTCTTCAAATTTTTCTTTGTAGTAAGATTAATCACAGCGTTTCCTTGTGCGACTAGTTTCGCGATCAAATGCGATCCAACGAGGCCAGAACCTCCGCTAATCAATATTTTCATAGTACTCAAAACAATTAACTTAACTGATGGTTCATTGAGGGATTTCACCCATCTTTGCTTTATGAGACCATTAGTTACCAGCCTTTTAATTCTTTTATCAAGCTATTCATTTTCACAAACTCCCTGTGAAAATGGAATGGCTGATATCTATCCATGCGAAAATATTGATTTCTGGACGTACATGTCACCAGTGGAGTTTGGCAATGGGACTACCAATGAGGTATGGGGCTGGACCGATCCATTGGATGGAAAGGAGTACGTGATCTTGGGTAAGTCTTCTGGTGTAGCGTTTATTGATATCGAAGATCCCGCTAATCCGATTTATTTAGGAAGTCTACCAACTCACACAGTGAGCTCGTTATGGCGCACATTTCGAGTGCACAATAATTATTTATTTGTAGGCAGTGAAGCGAATGGCCATGGACTGCAAGTATTCGATTTAACGAAGCTTCGCAACGTTTCGAATCCACCGGCGATATTTGCTGAGGACGCTCATTATTCTGGATTTGGAAGATGCCATACTCTAGCTATTCATGAAGAGACTGGAATGCTTTACGCGTGCGGCACCAATACATATAGCGGTGGATTACATGTCGTAAATATCAATAATCCACTGCAACCGGTTATAGCTGGTGGATATAGTTTAGATGGCTATACGCACGAGGCTCAAGTGATCACTTATAATGGTCCTGACCAAGACTATCAAGGAGATGTTATTGTGTTTTGTTATAACGGAAATAATCCAGCGAATTTGACGATTGTCAACGCGACCGACCCAACAGATATAACAACGGTAAGCATTACTGGTTATCCTAACAGCGCCTATTGTCACCAAGGTTGGCTCTCTTCAGATGGTCGACACCTGTTGATGAATGATGAATTGGATGAGGCCAATGGTATTGTAAATAATACAAGAACATTGGTGTGGGATGTTAATGATCTAGATAACCCAATATACATGGGCGATTTCGTGGGGCCAACGGAGGCAATCGATCATAATCTATACATCTTGGATAATCTATGTTATCAGAGTAATTACACTGCAGGGTTGAGAATATTGGATGTGACTGGGGTGGAGAATCTCGATATTTCAGAGGTGGCCTATTTCGATCATTATTTAAATGACAATGGTACAACCTTTAATGGGACTTGGATGCATTATCCTTATTTCGAAAGTGGCATCGTTCCTATCTCTGATATTTATAATGGATTGTTTTTAGTGGAACCTAATTTCTTACATGTAGCACCTCAGCAACAGTCGATCCCCGAAAGCGAGACTGCATATTTTCAAGTGGATGTTTCGGAAGGATGGAGCGGTCCTATTTCATTATCCGTAGAGGGTTTGCCTGAAGGATTTGAAGTGGTTTGGAGTGAGAATAATATAGCTTCACCACAAGCCGTATTGCTGTCTATCAATTGTCCCGAAAACAGTGAAGGAGTTTACAATTTAATTGTAAAGGGAAATGGTGCATTTAATGAATACCGCAGAAATATAACACTCACTGTAACTCCTGTTGCAAGTTTTTGTGCCGATTTAAATAATGATAATATTGTTGGTGGTGCTGATCTAGTTATTTTTTATAATGAATGGAATTGCACCAACAACTGCATTGCAGATGTAAATGGCGATGGAGAAGTAAGCATAGAAGACTTCTTAGTACTAATTAATTCTTACGGAGAAAACTGTTTGGATTAATTGCTCTCCATTTTTAATTGGCGTTCATACATCGCAGCATACAATCCTTTTTTAGCTAGAAGTTCTGTATGAGAACCTTCTTCTGCAACTTGCCCATTGTCTAGTACAATTATTTTGTCTGCGTTTTTGATACTAGAAATTCTATGGGAAATAATGATGCTTGTTTTATTTAACATGATACGGTCCAAGGCTTGAAGAATGTGTTCTTCTGTTTCTGTATCCACTGCGGATAAGCAATCGTCGAAGATTAGGATATTCGGGTCTTTTGCAATTGCTCGGGCAATGGATACGCGTTGCTTTTGACCTCCGCTGAGATTGATTCCTCTTTCACCTAGTATGGTGTCAAATTGATTAGGAAAATCAATTATGTTGTCATACACATCGGCGTCTTTGGCGGCTTGATTTCGCTGTTCTTCTGTGAGTGAATTCACACCAAAAGCAATATTGTTTTGAATAGACTCAGAGAAAAGAAATACTTCCTGTGGCACATACCCTATCGATTCACGAAGTGCTTCGAGGTTTTGCTGTTGTATTTTTTTTCCGTCGATTAAAATGTCTCCAGAAGATGTGTCGAAGAGGCGAAGGATGAGTTGGGCGATCGTTGATTTTCCGCTACCGGTGCGGCCTACAATTGCCAAGCGTTCTCCTTTGTTTATTTTAAATGAAAGCCCTTTGATAGCCTCTACACCTGTGTCTGGATATGTGAATTTTACATTTTTAAATTCGATATGTCCTTCCACCGAATGTTTGTTCGGTTCGGTGTTGTAAACTTCGGGTTTGCTTAAAAGAAATTCGTTAATTCTGGCTTGACTTGCTTCTGCTTTCTGGACAAGACTGGTCACCCATCCAACGCTTGCGAACGGCCAAGTTAGCTGATTGACATAAAATACAAACTGCACAATGACACCATACGATAGCTCTCCAGCCATCACTTTCGTAGAGCCGATATATACTGTAAGAATAGTACTGAGTCCTACGAGCAAAGCAATAACTGGCATAAATAAAGCGTCGGCTTTTACAAGACCGAGTTGTTTATTTTTATAGTCATCACTTTCTTTTTGAAATTCTTTTTCAAAATAATCTTCGCGATTGAAAGCCTTTAAAACTCGAATACCACTCATGGTTTCTTGCACCATGGTGGCGAGCTTGGACTGTTGTTTTTGTACGCGGTCTGTTCTTCGATTGATAATGGTGCTCACATAAAAAATGAGCAACATCATAAATGGAAGAGGGGAGAGGGTGTACAGTGTTAGCTCACTATCAATATCCCACATAACCCAAATACACATCACTACTAGAATAATAAGATTGATGGTGTACATCACCGCTGGACCGAGATACATTCGCACGCGATTGACATCTTCGCTTATGCGATTCATGATATCCCCGGTTCGATTTTTTTTGTAAAAAGAAGTATCGAGCTTTTGATACTGATCGTAGATCTCATTTTTTAGATCATACTCAATGTAACGCGACATTACAATGATGGTCTGGCGCTGGTAAAAAAGGAACACACCTTTTATCAAATAAAAAATTAAATAGCCTAGCGCAAGTAGAATACCAACCCAAATAATTTGACCGATATAGCTTTCCTTGTATAGGGCAACAAAATTGTTGTTTATGTTGAATAGATCGTAGAAGTATTGAAGACTCTTAGGATTTGCAATGGTAACTTCCGTCGTTCCTGCGTTCATTTTATTTACGGCTGAAATTGATTCAGCAAGAAAATCAATACCGTCGCCAACAATGATTGGCGCGTATACATTAAAGATATTGGCAAGAACAATAAAGAAGAATCCCATGAAGAGACGCCCTCTGTATTTCCAAAAATATTTATTGAGATATCCGAGATTCTTCATTAGAATTTAAAGTTCCAAGTAACACTTGGTAGTACGGGGAATAAACTTACTTGGTATGCTTTGATCTGAAGTGTGCCAGCTTGAAGGTCTCCATCATTTCCAAAATAAAGGAAGTATGGATTTCTGCGATTGTACAAATTGTACACGCTGAAGTTCCAATTGCTTTCAAACTTTCTCTTTCTTTTCACAAGAACATCTTCTGGAAGCAATTCACTTTTTGGTTCTTCTTTTTTCTTTGGATATAATGTGCAAGAAATATCTGCGCGGTGATAAGGAGCCATGCGGAAGCTATTTCTTTCTCCATACACATCAACTACTCGGTTTTCGTAGAAGTAGCGCTCAACTGGAAGTGTAATCGCATTTCCTGTTCCGTACACAAATACAAATCCGAGTTCCACTCGAGGTGAAACTTTTACTGTAGAAACAAAGCTGACATCGTGTCTTCTGTCCCATCGTGAAGGAAACCAGTTTCCTGAATTGAGGTCCTCGAATAAACGTTCGGTTTTTGAAAGAGTATATCCCATCCAACCGGTCCAAATTCCTAATCTTTTTTTGATGAATAACTCTGCGCCATAGCTTCTGCCTTTACCAAAAACAAGGAGGTTGTCAATGTTATCACTCACAGTATTTTCAGGTTGTGCACCCTCCTCATACTCAGATAAGTTCTCCATAGTTTTGTAATAAACTTCAAAACTCGTTTCAAACATGTCGTTAAAGAAGTTGCGGAAGTATCCAAGGCTGACCTGTTGACCTTCTTGTGGCTGTAGTACCTCTGTAGAAGGTAGCCATACATCTGTTGGAAGGCTTGTAGGGCTTAGGCTTGTCAAGTGGATGTATTGATAGTTTCTCATATACCCACCTTTTACTGATGAATACTTATCAATATTCACACGGAAATTAATTCTTGGTTCAAATCCCGCATAATCACCAACTTTCTGACCGCGTTCATACACGGTTGTTGTTGGAGGAAGTGTTTGTCCAAACGATGGAGTTTGTTGTTGAGTGAAGCGAGTAAATGGACCAACATGAGCGAAGTAGGAGTATCGTATCCCGGCATTGATCTTTAAGTTTTCAGTAATGTCAAACTCATCCAAGATATATCCAGCAACTTCATGTGAAAGAAGTTGAACTTTTTCACCCGTGTCAAATTCGGTATCTCCGCTTCTCGCGTAAACGCTATTGGGTGTGAAGATGTGATAGGTGTAATCAACTCCCCATTTAATGCTATGACGATAATTTGGATAATAATTCCATTGCACTTTCGCTCCCCAATCTTGAATTCCGCTATTGAGTGCAAACTCGAATTGTTCTTGTTTCGCTTCGAATGAGAATTTGTAATCAGTAAATGTCAGGATCGTGTTCATGAAGAGTTTATCACTGATGATACGATTCCATCGAGCTGTTGCAGTGGCGTTTCCCCACGGTATACGCGTTGAAAACCCAGAGTTTTCACTACTAAATCCAAATACATCTCGGCCGAAATATCCGCTCAGGAAAACTTGATCTTTGCTTGAAAGTCTATAATTTACTTTGGCATTTAAATCATAGAAATAATAGCCAGAACCATCTAGTGCACTACCTTCTTTAATAAATGGTTTAAGTAATAAATCGATGTATGTTCTACGACCACTAATGATAAATGAAGAAGTGTCTTTTTTGATAGGGCCTTCCACAGTGAACCTTGAAGCGATAAGACCTATACCTCCCTCTGCACGATATTCTTTATTGTTACCTTCTTTTAAGGAGATGTCAAGGACCGAAGAAAGTCGACCACCGAAATTAGCGGGAACACCTCCTTTTGTGAGTTCGAGATTTTTTACAGCGTCGGCATTAAATACAGAGAAGAAGCCGAAAAGGTGACTAGCGTTATAGACCGCCGCATTATCAAGTAGAATTAAATTCTGATCAGCACCACCACCGCGCACATAGAAGCCTGCACTTCCTTCGCCGCCTGTTTGCACGCCAGGTAAAAGGGTGATGGTCTTTAGAATATCAATTTCGCCGAAAAGAACCGGTAGCTTTTTTATCTGATCAACGTCTAATTCAATTTTTCCAACATCAGTACTTTCAGTGTTTCTGCTTTTATCCGCAGTGATCTCAATTACTTCAGTGGTTTTTATAGAAGAGCCCAGTGAGATATTGCGTCTTTCGTCTTGTTGTAAATCAATCTGAAACTTTTGTGAGGCATATCCTAAAAATGAAAACTCAATTTCATATTGCCCTGCTGGCAAAGTGAGTGAGTAAAAACCATAGAGATTGGCCGTTGCAGCTCGTGAAATAGGCATCGCTTTGATAGTCGCTCCCGGAAGTGTTTCTCCCGTTTCAGCATCTCGCACTTCGCCGCTTAATGTGAACGATTTCACTGATTGGGCAATAGAGAAGAGAGGTGCTATGAAAAGAAGAAGAAAAACTATTTTATGAAAGCGCATCATTTTTTGGTTTACGGGTCAAAAGTACGAAGGGAAAACACGATTCGGCGTGTTATGTTTTCCGTAAATCATTATCTGACGCCGCTCATAAAAGGCTTAACAGAAATTAACCCATCGACTTGTGAGAGAGCGGTCCTTCGCAATACTTTCGCGAAACTACCGAACCTATGTACCACAAGCACCTTGTTTTTCTATTTGTGTCTGTCATTGCTATGATAAGCACGCTCAGTGCGAGTGGGCAATACGAGAATAAATCTTTGGAAGCAATACGATGTGAGATTGCTCCTAAGATTGATGGTTCCCTCGATGATGCATGTTGGATGAATGCACCAAAGGCCGCGGGATTTGTAGAGGACAAGCCTAATCCGGGTACTGGAATGTCCCAAGAAACAGAAGTACAAATAGTGTATGATGACGAAGCGATGTATATCGCTTTCATGAATTATGACAGTGCTCCAGACAGTATTCTTCAGCAGCTATCAGGTCGAGATTCAGATGGAAATAGCGATTATGTAGCAGTTACATTTTCATGTTATCGCGATGGAATCAATGGTCTCACGTTCGCAACAACTCCTACGGGAGAGCAGTGGGATGCGCGTGAATCGGGCACCTTCGGAGAAGATGTTTCTTGGAATGGGGTATGGGACTGCCGTGCGAAGATTGTTGCCAATGGCTGGATTGCAGAATTTAAGATTCCGTTTGCAGCCATTCGCTTTCCAGATAAACCAGAACAAGTTTGGGATATCAATTTTGTAAGAGAAGTCCGTCGTTTTCGCGAACATGGCTTTTGGCGCGGGGTTGACCCAGAAGTACCGGGCTATCTTACCCAGATGGGAACATTGACGGGGATTAAAAACATTACTCCTCCAAAAAGAATATTCCTTTTTCCCTATGCATCATATTACGAGGATCTTTTAGAGACAAACGAAAATAAAACATTACGTCAGACAGCATGGAATGCGGGTTTGGACGTGAAGATTGGATTGAATGACGCCTTTACATTAGACGCGACACTTGTTCCTGACTTCGGCCAGGTAATCAGTGATCAGCGCGTCTTAAACTTGACTCCTTTTGAAGTGCAATTTCAGGACAACCGACAGTTCTTCATTGAAGGAACAGAGTTGTTTTCAAAAGGAGGACTCTTCTATTCGCGGAGAGTTGGATATTTGAGAGATGATGCATATCGAAATGTCTCTGTAGGTCAAGGCGAGTATCTCAAAGAAGGCCCTCAAACCTTACAGCTCTTGAATGCTTCAAAGGTGAGTGGTCGTAATTCGAAAGGGCTTGGAATCGGCGTTTTCAATGCTGTCACTGATCGCGCCGTCGCAGTGATTGGTTCGACAACAAGCGATGCTGAGAGAAGCATTGAGATCAATCCCGTAAGTAATTACAGCGTGATTGTGCTTGATCAAAATTTGAAGAATAATAGCTATGTTTCATTGATCAACACCAACGTACTTCGAATAGGAGAGGCTTACGATGCCAATGTGACGGGTACTGAGTTTGACTTACGTGATAAGCAAAACAGGTTTAGTATTACTGGAGGTGGCGCATACAACAGAAAGACGGGCGGGATTTATAAGGATGATAATGTCAATGATGATGGCTATGCTGCGCGCTTTGATTTGAATAAGATTGATGGAAATTGGCGTTTCTCCGTGGGTACAGCAGTCGAATCGGATACCTACGACCCACGAGATATGGGATTTCTATTTGCGAATAATTCTATTGAAAATTATGTATGGGCTCAGTATAGAGTGTTTAAGCCTTTTTGGAGAATAAACAACATGAATACAAGTGTATCCATGAACTACAACAGGCTTTACAATCCGGGGGTGTTCACGGATGTTTACTTGGAATCTAACACATTTGTAAATACAAGAAGCTTCACGACTTACTATTTAAACATCAACTCAAGTCCTGTCAGAGGTTACGACTACTTTGAGCCTAGAACTCAGGGCAGGTACTTTAGAACTTTCAGCTATGTAGGTACCAATGGATGGATTAGCACCGATTACAGAAAAGTATTGGCTCTGGATGTTGGCGGTGGTATCCGTGACTATGAGAATGAGGAACGCGTTGTACTGAGTTGGAATGCTTCTCCAAGATGGCGTGTGAGCGATCATCTAATGCTTATCTACAATTACGATTACGAGAAGCACACAAATGATGTCGGCTACGCCACACAAGACGAGCTGTTAAATCCGATTTTTGGAAGAAGAGATGTCACAACGCACGCCACATCTTTAAGCGCCAATTATGCCTTCAACCCATTCATGACACTTAGTTGTAGAGTCAGGTACTATTGGGGGTTTACGAAGTATAAAGAGTTTTATGACTTAGCAGAGAACGGGGAGATTATCCCTTCGGGCTTTGCGGGTTTTGTGGATGATAGTGGTATCAATCAAGAGTACAGTGCGGCTGATCAGAGTTTTGCTAGCTTCACGATTGATATGTTCTATAGATGGATATTCGTGCCTGGAAGTGAATTGAGCATAGTTTGGAAAAATGATGTTTCGCAATACGACCGTGGAAAGCCAATTCCAAGTAGGCTTATAGATGGGGTGGACTACACGTTTGCTCAACCGCAAAATAATAATATCAGTATTAAAGTTCTGTATTTCTTGGACTATAGAAGCCTAATGTCAAAAAAAAATAGGGCCTAAGCAACCCTTTTCAACAATTCCGAGTTTTATAAACAGATGGACGAAATGAAGGACATAATTGAAGGTTGTGTTCGGGGCGAAAAACGCTTTCAGGACAGGCTGTTCAAGAAATATGCTTCCTTGCTTTACGGGATCTGTCTTCGGTATGCCAAAAATAAAATGGAGGCCGAGGATGTGTTACAAGAGGTGTTTGTAAAGATTTACACCAATATTCATACTTACCATCACGACGGAAGTTTTGAGGGTTGGCTTCGAAGAATTGCAGTAAATACGAGCATTACCTATTATCGAAAGAATTTGAAACACGCGTTTCAAGAGGATATCGATGACGTGGTTCAACACCGAAATGATCCAGTTCAGTACGAAGATCTGGAATACACGCAGGAAGAATTAATGGGCTGTATTAATAAGCTGCCCGTGGGTTATAAAACGGTATTTAACCTTTATGTAATTGAAGGTTTTATGCACAAAGAAATTGCTGATATGCTTGGTGTCGATGTAAATACGTCGAAATCGCAGCTGTCAAGAGCAAAGACATATTTACAGAAAGAACTAGCAGAGATTAGTAAAATAAAATTGCAAGCATGATGAGCGAGGAAAAGTTTTTCCAAAAAGTACAATCTGAATTATCTGGCTACTCGCCGGAGGTTCCAGCGCATGTATATGCTGGAATGCGCAGAAAGTACGGTTGGGCAAAGTTTACAACTTGGAACGCGACTAAATGGAATGTTTGGTACTTGGTGATGTTGTTAGGGATAAGCACAGGTATCGCATATAGTGCATCTTCTTCTATGAGTACGGAAAGTATTCAAGCAAAAAGAGGACTATCTAATCCAGTGGAAGCACCAGTTTTAGAGGCAGTGAATGCTACCTTGCCAGTAGCGTGCGAAAGCAATCACAAAGCAGCATGCTCTTCTATTAGTGCTGCATGTGCTTCTGCCTCAACCGCAACTTCATCCAATGCATCCACAATAGAGACTCCGTCTTCGGTTGTTAGTACTGTTGAAACAAATGTCTCAGCAAGTGCTTCGAATGGTGAAATTCCTGAAATTACCGAACAGGTCATTTCAACACAGACTGAGTCAACACAAGAAAATTTGGATCCAAAACCAAAGAAAACGTTGAAGGTCAACGTATATAAACCAAGAAATTAAGAGACCACCTATATTAGCCCGACGAAATTCGAAACGGGATGAGAACTAGTTCAGGTGTGAAACCAAAGATAAAAGGCAGCGCAGTTTTTACTGTGCTGCTTTTTGTTTTTATATCTGCACCAGTTCTCGCCAATTTTTCTTGCCTTTCCGATACCATCATCATAGATGGAGAAGTCATAGAAATCGAGCAAAATGAAGTTCGAACAAATCTCGATTCCCTCGAGAAAAAAGGACAGAAGGATATTCGAATACCTATTGGTGCGGTGAAGGGGTTTTGGAGTTTAAATGCAGGTGGGCTCGCAAGTTTTACGCCCTATTCATTCATTCCCGACTCTCTGCAATACCTCTCGTCATTTCTCGGTTTCAAGGAACCCATTAGTATCAGTCCAACTGTGGGATTACAGTTAGGGCTTGATTTCAATGATCAATTCGGGATTCGACTCGGAGCTGGATTCAGCCAAATGAAATGGAAATACCAAGTACTCGAAGAGTCACAATTGGTCGCATCTAATCTTAGAACTAATTTTGAAAATCGATCAGGCGAACTCTGGCAACGATATGTGGTATTCATTGATCCTGGCTTTGAAGAGCGTTTTTCTAAGGTTGATTTATCTACAGAGTCGATTACCTATACCACATTAGATCTATCAGGAGCTTTCCGCTTTTATCCAGTCAAAAAGAAGAACGGTTGGAGTGTTTATCTCGATCTCGGAGTCGCGCCTCGCATTAGCAAAGGTTCGGCAAACAAGGCATCACGGGCCTATTTTGTATCGGAGAACGGAGATTGGAGAAAACTCGAACTCGCGTCTTCATTGATCCCGAAAACCATTGTGTTCATGAATGCTGAATTAGGTGGTCAGTATCATTTTGCCGAAACCTATGCCGCTGCATTCCAAATAGGATATTTCGGATTACCGAAAAAACTTTACACGGAAGGGTCTTACAGTAGACAAATCTCATCGCTTTACGCAGGTTTTGCGATTACTCATTTCCTAGAATGGAATAATCCAACTACTTATAAATAAGTAGACAACCTTATGTGCTTCTTTTGCGTCTTATACGTATCTTAGCCAAAACGAGTACAGAAGTGAAGATAACATTGACCATCCTTTCTTGTTTGTGCTGCTCCTTGATCGGAGTTGCTCAACTTCAGAATGAGAGTTTTGAATTCTACTCTTCTCTCCCCACTAATACAGGCCAATTCAGCAGAGCGATCGGTTGGTCGAACGCTGGAAGCCTCTACGCCACTCCCGATTATTATAACTACGCAGCTAATGAGTCCGCAGATATTCCACAAACCCCTATGGGCATTGTGAATGCAGCGGATGGTAATGCGATCATGGGCTTTTGCGCTTCAGGAACCAACGGTACCAATTTCAGAGAATATCTATCAACTCACTTCACTGCCCCACTAGAGCCTGGTAAGGAATATACCCTTGCCTTCAGAATTACTTGTGGTGAAATGACCGATGTTGCAACTTCTGGTCTAGGCGTATCGCATCTTGGTGTTCACTTTAGCACATCAGAACCTTTGCAAACAGGCACTGATCCACTCAATCAACTCCCTCACTTCAGAATTGATACAGTTTTTTACACGAATAATTGGAAACACATCGTTTACAATTTTACGCCTGATCAGCCATTTCAGTACATGACGCTTGGAGTGTTTGCAAATGATGCCGACGTGACTATCGAACAAAAGGCGGGTAACAATGCAATGTTCGCCTATTACTTCGTGGATGATTTTTATCTCAAGCAAGTTCCAGAGAATTACGATCCAACAATCGGTAGACCAGGACGAAATGATGGGATTAATCCTGTCGTGTCTAACCCAGAGGTAGAAGCAACTGAGCCTTTCTATGTGCCCAATTCATTTACACCAAATGGTGATAATAAGAATGATGAATTCATTCCAGTCGCTGGTACAATCAATGAATGGGAACTAAGTGTCTTCAGCCATTGGGGAGATAAAGTCTTCTGTACTACCGATGAAAACATTGGTTGGGATGGTACTTTCCAAGGCAAACCAGCCAATCCCGGAGCTTACGTGTGGGAAATCTCCTACAGCGAGTTCGATGACGAGAATGGCTTGATAAAGAAGAATAAGACTGGAGTTTTTCAGCTGATTCGTTAACTTCTTTTACCGTCTGCGATTCAATAGGTTCATACTACCTTCGCAGCGATGAAATTCGATTTCTTACCTCTAAAATCTTCCATCGGCCTTTCTGGGTTGATGCAGAAATATCTTTCCAATGATGCGTCCATCGCTCCTTTTACCAACGGAGCTCCTTCATTGGAAAAAATGATCGCCGCTGCTTCCAAGAAGCAATTCAATAAGGAAAAGCGATCGGTGTTGGTGGATGCATTGAAAAAACAACATGCTGACTACCCCGCAATCCAAAATCGGATTGATTTGTTTTCAAATGAAAATACATTTTCTGTTACTACAGGTCACCAACTGTGCCTCGCGACAGGACCGCTTTATTTTATTTATAAAATAGCTTCAGCTTGTTCATTGGCTCGCATGCTCAATGAAAAAGACCCTTCAAAAAAGTACATTCCGGTTTATTGGATGGCATCAGAAGATCATGATGCGGAAGAGATAAATCATGCTTATTTTTTTAATAAAAAAATAGTTTGGGAAACAGAGCAGAAAGGAGCCGTGGGGCGCTTTGAGCTATCAGATATCAAGGGTTTTATTGATGCAATAAAAATTGTTCTAGGTGAAAACGAAAAACAAATTCAGTGGAATGAAGTATTAGAAAAATCCTATCAGGCAAAGACGTTAGCTGATGCGACACGCAGTCTAGTGTATTCTATTTTTGGAGAAAATGAATTAGTCATAATAGATGCCGATGACCGTCAACTTAAAACGGTTTTTGCGCCCATTCTAAAAAACGAAATTTTAAATCGTGGATCATTTGATAAAGTAATTGCTGCGAATACTCAGCTCGAGAAATTGGGGGTAAAATCTCAAGTAATGCCACGAGAAATAAACTTGTTTTATCTCGATCATCAGTCCAGAGAGCGCATCAAGTACGGAGGCAATTATCAAATAGGGGGAACCGTTTTTCAGCTAGAAACATTAATAGAAGAAATACAAACGAAGCCAGAAAAATTCAGTCCAAACGTGGTATTGCGTCCCGTTTATCAGGAGTGTATTTTACCAAACATCGCGTATATCGGTGGCCCCGGAGAATTGGCGTACTGGCATCAACTGAAAGGAGTTTTCGAACTGTATGAAATTCCATTTCCTGAATTAGTACTCCGAGATAGCGCGTTGCTTTTAACTAGCGGTTTCATGAAAAGGCTTCATAAGCTGCAATTGGAAGTTGCGGATTTATTCGGAGATAAAAATCAAATCATCGAAGCATGGATCAAAGATGCCGGTTTGTTTGATTTGGAAGAAGAGAAAAAAGCACTTGAAGAACTATTTAATCAAGTGGTTGCGAAAGCCGAACGAGCGGATCAAACCCTTACGGGATCGGCTCAAGCGGAAGGCAAAAAAATATTAAACTCTTTTGAGAATCTTGAGAAAAAAATCACCAAAGCCTTCAAGGCACGAGAAGATCAAAAAATTCAACAATTAGAAAAGCTTTGGTCTGAAGTATTCCCTGACGGTATTCCGCAGGAAAGACATGATAATTTCTTTCAATTTGCCTCGAAGTGTCCAGAAGGATTCATTGAAAGTTTGATTCAAAATTTCAATCCTCTGAAAGCAGAACTAAAGGTTGTTTATCTCGAAGATTGATCTAAAAATTGCTGAAGAATAATAGCGGCACTCACTTTATCCAAATTGCCCTTGATCTGTCGGTCTTTCTTTTTCATTCCACCCATCACTAGGGCTTGAGAAGCGAGCTTACTCGTGTACATTTCATCAATGCGATGTATAATAATGGAAGGAAATTTTTTAGTGATCTCTTTGCAGAATTTTTCTTGAAGCAATGTTATTTCGCTGGCATTGCCATCAAGATGTCGGGCCTCGCCAACAACGATGTCGACAATCTTTTCTTTTTGAATAATTTTATCCAAGTACTCAAAAATCTTTGATGTATCCACGGTTTCAAGTGGAGAAGCGATCATACGAAGTGAATCTGTGATGGCGATCCCTGTTCTTTTTTGACCATAATCAATGGCGAGTACTTTTGACATGGGACAAAATTAGGTCTAGAATAGCGAACAGGCTTATTTTTGGGCAAAATAGTGGAATCAATGATATCGACATTACAACCAATAATTGAAGCGGCGTGGGATGACAGAAGCCTTCTACAAAGCGCAGCAACAACAGATGCAATAAGAGCAGTAATTGAATTGCTTGATAAAGGCGAATTGCGCGTGGCTGAGCCAATAGGAGAGGGCTGGCAGGTGAACGAGTGGGTTAAAAAAGCAGTGGTGCTTTATTTCCCTATTCAACAAATGAAAGTGATGGAGGTAGGACCATTTGTTTTCCATGACAAAATGGAATTGAAAAGAAATTATGCGGAAGCAGGAGTTCGTGTCGTACCTCACGCAATTGCGCGCTACGGAGCGTTTTTAGCGAAGGGTGTGATCATGATGCCTTCATATGTAAATATTGGAGCCTACGTCGGCAGTGGTACCATGGTAGATACATGGGCTACAGTAGGCAGTTGCGCTCAAATCGGCAAGGATGTGCACCTGAGCGGTGGCGTGGGCATTGGCGGTGTTTTAGAGCCCCTTCAAGCCGCACCAGTCATCATTGAAGACGGATGCTTCATTGGCTCACGATCTATTGTTGTGGAAGGCGTGCGTGTGCGCAAAGAGGCAGTGCTTGGAGCAAACGTCGTTTTAACCAAGAGCACCAAGATTATTGATGTTTCGGGACCAGAACCAGTAACCTACATTGGAGAAGTTCCTGAACGATCGGTAGTAATTCCAGGTACCTACACAAAGAAGTTCCCTGCTGGAGAGTATCAAGTAAATTGCGCTCTGATCATTGGGAAACGAAAAGAAAGCACCGATTTGAAAACCTCCCTCAACGATGTTCTTCGTGAATACGAAGTGGCGGTTTAAGAATGAATAAAATACTAGTCATACAAACAGCCTTTATCGGCGATGTGATCCTCGCTACTTCAGTGCTGGAATCACTGCACGCTTCATATCCCCAAGCTCAGATTGATTTTTTAGTCCGAAAAGGAAATGAATCTCTTCTCAAAGGACACCCGTTTGTAGGACAACTTTATGTTTGGAATAAGAAAGAAGGAAAGTGGAAATCCTTGTTTAATTTATTGGGAAAAATTCGCCAATCAAATTATGATGCTGTATTCAATTTACAACGATTTGCATCCTCTGGAATCCTGACAGCCTTCTCGAAAGCGCCAATTAAAGCAGGATTTAAGAAAAATCCACTTTCTTTTTTGTTTAATTTCAAAACCGAACATTCGCTCGGTTTGAAAGGTGATCAGCATTTTTTACACGAAGTCGATCGCAATCTAGAGGTTATTAAACCATGGCTTAAAATTGCTGTTCGAAGACCGCGATTGTATCCAACACCTCAGGATGAAGAGCGAGTGAGTCTATTGACAGGCTGTCCCTTTATAACCATTAGCCCAGCCTCAGTTTGGGAAACGAAAAAGACACCCTTTTCAAAATGGCTTGAGTTAATTGCGGCATCTCAAGTAAAGGTGTATTTGTTGGGTGGACCAAGTGACAGAGCACTTTGTGAAGAGCTACGCACCATGTCAAATAATGACCTCGTCGTGAATCTTGCAGGGGATCTCACCTTGCTACAGAGTGCCGCGCTCATGCGTCATGCCCAGATGAATTTTGTAAATGATAGTGGTCCATTGCATCTATGTTCTGCAACAAACGCTCCTGTCGCCGCTGTCTTTTGCAGTACCATTCCAGAATTCGGCTTTGGTCCACTTTCAGATAAGAGTGTAGTGATTCAAACTACTAAAAATCTTGAATGCAGACCATGTGGATTACACGGTCATAAGGCATGTCCCCAAGGCCACTTCAATTGTGGTAATCTTATTTCTTCCAGCGAACTTATCGACCAGCTATAATGAAATTGAGAACTGAATTAAATCCTGAGAGATTTCCATTTCAATTCTCTCATCAAGACAAATTAATGTTGATTGGCTCTTGTTTTTCTGAGCATGTCGCTGATCGTTTGGAGTATTTTAAATACGAAGTAAATCGAGGTGCACACGGAATTGTATTTCATCCGGAAGCCATTTCCAATGCCATCAATCATATTATTTCTGGAGTTGTATATACAAAAAAGGATCTCATTGAATCGCAAGGAAAGTGGTGTAATCTCTATCATCACGGGGCTTTCAGTCACTCTAACAAGGAACTTGTGTTGGAAAACATCAATTCCAAGCTGAATACTGCACATGGCTTTTTGAAATCTGCCTCTCTGCTAGTTGTAACGTTTGGAACAGCGATGGGATATGAACACAAACAGCGCTCTCAAATAGTAGCTAATTGTCATAAGCTTCCTCAGCAAGACTTCAATAGAAAACTATCCCATTTGTCAGAACTGACAGCTATTTGGAATGAGACCATTGAGGCATTAAAAGCTTTTAATCCCACACTTAAAATTGTTTTCACCATCAGTCCTGTGCGTCATTTGAAAGAAGGATTTGTGGAAAACCAGCGCAGCAAAGCACGCTTACAGCTACTCTGTGAGGACATTTGTGACAGAGATAATGGAGTGTTTTATTTTCCATCGTACGAGTTGATGATGGATGATCTGAGGGATTACAGATTTTATGCTATTGATATGATTCACCCTTCAGAACAAGCGATATTATATATACAAGAGCATTTTTTTAATTCAATTTTTTCGGAAAAATCCATTGACGCATGTCAAAAGTTGCTTCCTGTGCTGCAACGTCTTCATCATCGTTCATTGCATGAAACTTCAGAGATGACGGCAAAAAGAAAAGCCGAATCTGAAGAACAGATTCGGCTCATATTATCTTATTAGGTCATTACTATTCGCAGTTACCGATACAAGCAGCTACGAAGTTATTTCCCTGTTTATTCAAAGTAATTTTTGTTCTTTGGTTAGGTGCAAGCAAATTATCGTTACCAGCAGATCCTAAGAGCTGGCCATCATTTCTCTTAACAGTATATTGGATGCACATCAATTTGAATTGATTGTCAAAGCGAGGAGTGTAATTGAAATCGATTCCCTGAGCTTTCAGGTCCTGATGAATTTGCCACAATTGCTCACGGCTTGTGTCTTTTGTAATGGTCACACTAACTTGTGATTCAGTGATAATGTTTTGAGCAAAGGCAGATGAGCCAGTTAGCACCAAGAACAATACAAATAGGAAGGCAAATTTTTTCATTGTGTTTACTGTTTTCATAGACAAGACTACAAATTTAATAGATAAGTTGCTTCTTTTAGAATATTATATTTGCATCATGAGTACAAGTGCAAAAAACAAAGCAATCGAAGAAATCCGTCGTGATTTGTTCAGTGGAGAGGATTTGGTGGTTATGAAGGCAGTGAAGAAGTGTGAGGATCTCAGCGCTCCCCAGTTAGTTGAGCCGCTTATTGCAGTATTTGCAACCACAGATAACATGGCTATCAAACAAGAAGTAGGAGAGATGCTTGGCTCTTTAAAGGTTTCCAATACCGAGGATTATTTCTTTAATGCACTTCGAAATAAAGAATTCCGTAATGTTCGTAGAGAATTGCTTTCATTTATTTGGAGCTCCGGTATTCAACCAGCAGGAGAGGTAGTCTTTTTAACAGAATTAGCTATTGAAGGAAGCTATGAAGAAGCCCTTGAATGTTTGACCATTATTGAGGAAATAGAGGAAGGGATTCCGGAAGACCATTTGCTCGAAGCTTCAAGTATCGCTCATGCTTTTATCAGTACAAACAAAGACCACGAGAAAGTCCATCTAATCGCGGATCTTCTCGTGGCCATTGAAGGTCGTCAAGAATTAGAAGATTAATCTTATCTCAACAAAGTAATTGTACCGCTGAGTTTTTTAGCCTGGTTATCTACGCCGGTATATTTTATCAGGTAGGGATAAACATCATCTTCTACATAATATTCATCGGTCAACTTTCCTCCAGTCCAAGCTTGGTTTGGATCAGTGGAGTACCAGACCAAATCACCCCAACGATTGAAGATGAACAACTCGAAAGTAATGATACCTGTGGTTTCAAATTTCCACACGTCATTCACTCCGTCGCCATCAGGCGTAAAGGCATTCGGAATATATAATTCCACGGGTGGATAAACAGTAGCGTAGGATATACGTGTGCATCCAATAGGATTGACCACCATCAACGCAACATTATATTGGTCTAGGCCATCAAATGTATGTAATGGATTAGGGCTGCTATCAAACAGACCATCTCCGAAATTCCAGTCAAAAACACAGTTAAGGCAACTATCGGCTGCATTGGCTAAGAATTGTACCTCCTCATTCGTGATATATTCAAAAGTAAAGCTTGGGTCTACATCATGAACTTCCACCTCAATATTGCCTTCAACCACCTGTCCGCATTGATCTTCAATTATCACATTGTATTCAGCATAGCCGCCTGGTTGAACAGTGATGCTCGTTGTGGTACTATCAAGGTAATCCCATTGATAAGAAAGTGCACCAGCTCCACCAATACCTAGTGCTTCCAAAGTTGCAGAGGTGCCGCGGCAAATAATAGTGTCGTTTGAGATCTCAAGGTCCAGCGGAGGATTACTCAAGAAGAATTGTACTGAACCCTCGGCCGTCATTCCGCAAAAATCCGTGATGGTGCAAAGGATTTGAGAACTCTCACTAAATGTATAATCCAATTGTGGTCCACTGCCAATTTGATTACCCAGAACTGTCCAAACGATATCATAGTCCGGAGTTCCACTAGCAACTTCCGCTGTATAGCTGACCTCGTCGATGCAACTACCAATTTGATCCTCGCTCAACACCAATGTTGGCTGAGGATTGGTAATTGTAACGGTGGTAGAAGCTTGAGCAAAAGCACCACAACCATCAGCAACACTGACAAGCAAGGTGTGTGTAGCGTCTGTCTGATAGGTCAAGGGATTGGTATTTCCAACTGTCGTTGTACCATCTTGTTGCCAGATATAAGTAAGTGGTCCGCTACCTCCGGTGACATCAGCTGCGATGCTAAATACGGTGCCACAAGAGCCATTGTATTCCGGTTGTAAATTGATGTTGATGGGAGTTTGGGTAACGTTTACGAAAATGTCAACCGTTATAAAGCTTCCACAATTATCGCTAACATTCAAAATTAAATTACCGTCTGTGGTAGGAGTATAGGAATAAGAAGGGTCTCCAGAGAGAAAATTAAAATTCTGATCATACCATGTGAAGAAGTAAGGCTCTTGTCCCAAGGTGACGGTTGGCGAAATGGTCAAAGGTTCTCCACAAATTGCCTGCACGGTACTTTCTTGTTCCACTTGCATTGGTTGAACAGTCAGTTCTGCATTAAAAGTTGTTGTGGCTGTATTCCCACAACCATCGGTTACTCCTACAGTGATGGTTGGAGAATAGTTCCATTGCGCAACATATAAGCTATTATTGAAGCCGAACATATTATTCCCGTTGGCGTCTGTCCAAATCCAATCGTCATAGTCTCCGTTACCTCCGGTTGCAGTAGCAGTAGCATTAGATCCAAAGCAATCAACTAAAAATGGGTCAGGAGAAACTGTCACTTGAAGAGGCGGGAATACACCTACTTCCACAAGTATATCCGCATTTTGTGAAGGCACTCCGCACGTATCTGCAACAGACACACTGTATGTAGTAGAAGCAAGAGGAGAAACTGTGATACTCGGAGTAGTGGCGCCATTCGCCCAATTGTAGGTGTACACAGCATAACCGCCATCGATGATTGGAGTAATTTCTACACTTCCACCAGAACAAATAGAAGTGGTATATCCCTGAACTTGTAAAGGTTCAGGTTGATCATTGATGTAAAATTCAAAAGATGATACAAGTGGTTGATTAGTACATTCAGCGATGTTCGTAATCTCCATGAAGATTGTTTCTTGACCTTCCGGAGTATTATCTATAAAGGCAGTTATTGGAAAAGATTGGGTGAAAACACCAGGAGGGAATACAACCTGACTAGGAAGGTTGCTATAGTCCACCCCTTGAGTAGCCGTTCCTGCATATGAAAGCTCTGCAATAAAAGTGGTGTTCAAATCATTTGAGATCGGGCGAGTGAAAGTCAGTTCTGCTTCTCCACATGTTTCAAAAAGTGTATTTCCCTCAGGCCCGCCTGCTTCAAATTCAATTTCTACTTGAACAATTAAGTTGGAGGTAAATGAATCTTCTTCAAGGAAAACAGCGCTGCTGTATCCTCCATCGCCGACGTCAGAAATTGCGAGCTTGATGTGATATGTTTCACCACACTGAACTTCAGAAAGTGCGGTAAGAGTTGTGGTATATCCATCAAATACGACTGAAAGGGGATCACTATAAGAGGGGAAATCTTCATCAAATCCTTCTCCATTATGAACGAAGTACTCGCAGTATTCGCAAGGTCCGTTATTATTTGGCCCGTTGTTCAAAGAGCCTATGGAAACAGGGATGTTAGTGCCTGGAATCACAGCGAGATTCACAGCGCCATTGGTAAAAGGCCCAGCAAGGCCAGGACCACTCAAAAAGAATCCGAAGAAATCATTAAAGTTGGTGGGACCATCAGAAACGAAATCAGAATATTCTTCAGAAGCCCATATATAATTGAATCGAATGGAATCCCCTAGTGGCACAAAATCAAATTCAATTACTGAATAGTCGAAAAGATTTGGATTGGAGCCTGCCTGAGTTACAATCGCTTCTAAGTCTGGATCATTTACGCCGGAAACTCCAAAGTTTGTGGATTCATTACTGTTGTTAGGACCTCCAGAAAGTGCTGCATTACCAGTACTCATGATGAAACCGCTGCTCATGCCTATCGCACACTCATCACATTGAAAATATCCGATCTGTAATAACACCTGATCTGCAGGTTGACCGTTATAAGTAATGTTGGACACAGATACATTTTGTCCCAACAAGATATCTTGAACATATTGCTCAACAGTCAAGGTGTTCTCCACTGTCAATTGTGCTTGTGAGATTAAACTCACAGCAACCATTCCCACAATCAATGCTATTTTCTTCATATCAATAAACCAATACTCAACTGACGCCAAAGGTAGGGGATGAGTTGCATTTAGTATAAAATGAAAAATCCCGATTTCTCGGGATTTTTGTGTTAGTAGTGAAAATCTTTTTCTATCGAATCATTTGAATGAAACCTTCTTTTTCAATGGTGTCATTTTTAAAACCTTTCACAGTAATTCTATAGTTGTAAACTCCGTTTGGATCATAGTATTCTTGTGTTCCTTTGAAATCACCCAACCATACTTCTGTAGGATCGGCGCTTTGGAATACTACATCACCCCAGCGGTTGAAGATCACGATCTCATAAGATTGAACACTATTGATCTCTACTTTGAAAACATCATTAATCCCGTCACCGTTTGGAGTAAATGCTGTTGGGATATAGACAATCGCATTGCTATTTACCACTTGTTCTGTGTAATCTGTACAGCCAATGTAATTGATGGCAGTCAAGCCAACAATGTGATCACCTAGGCCATCAAATTGATATGTAAGAATGTTGTCATATGAAATGGTATCACCATCAACTGTCCAAATACTAGATGTAATTCCGTCGTTTGGTAAAGATGCAGCGTAGAATTCATATTCATCTGTATCAATTTCATCTCTTGTGAAAATAGCTTCTACAGGAACAATCGTCACATTGATATCTGCAATATTGCTTCTACCACAAATATCCGTTGCTATCATAGAGAATACTCCTGATTGAGTTACGTCTGTTTGGACCATTGATGTGCTGTCAGATCCGCTCTGCAACCAATCATAAGTAAATCCGCCCTCTCCACCAAATGCAACAGCCGAAAGCGATACATCACCGCCGAAACAAATCAATGTGTCTGGGCTTGTAATGAATGTAATCGGAACATCAGGAATCTGAATGTACATTATATCAGAAGCAGTTTCACCGCAATCATCCAATAGTTCTAATTGAACCGGAATAGTAACGAATGATTGAACTTGAATTTGAGGTGTGCTACCAAACAAGGTGTCGGCAACTGTCCATGTGTATTGCATAGAGCCGCTACCACCAGATATAGTTGGAACAATTGTATTGTTGTCAATACATGATGCTTGAATATCTGCACCTAAATCAAGTTGAATAGATGGGTTCTCAATATCTATTTGAATTACGTCGGATGCACTGCTCGAACAAGCATCTGTCACAGTTAATTGAACAGAAGTGTCTTCAGTGAAAGTAGTGCTGAACGTATCATCGTTGTCGATAGTAGTTCCATTATTTGTCCAAACGTATGTATAGCCACCACTGCCATTTAAATTGGTTGGTGTTGCTGTAAATATTGTTGCACAAGTACCTGTTAGGTCATCCACAAGATCAAATGATACGGGAGGTGCATCAATGGTAATAGGAATAGTAATTATTTCGCTCTGACCGCAGCCATCAGAAACATAAGCTGTGACTTCGCCTGGTTGGCTAACTTGTAAATTAAATGAATCATCAAATTGGCTCCAGTCAAACATGCCATTTAGTTCCCAGCTGTAATTGTAAGGTGCTTGTCCTCCGCTAACATTGATATCTAGGGTAGCCATAACATTGCAAGGAGCAGCGAATGTGGCAGGGGCGTCTACAATTAGGGCAGGCACGTTTAGTGTAACGGTTATCATATCTTCTTCTACGAAACCGCAGCCATCTGTAACTTGAGCTATAACTTGACCTCCACCATTCCATGAACCATAGAAAAGTGTGTTGCCCCAACCGAAAAGATTGTTTCCGTTTTCATCCAACCAAGTGTAAGTATAGTTCCCGTCACCACCAGTTGCATTAGCAAAAATGTCCACGCTTTGGTTACATTCAAGTAGTAAATCTCCATTTGTGATCTCCACACTCAAAGGAGGGAAAACTAAAATTTCAATGTCAAAGGTTCCATTACCTGGAGCAAGTCCACAAGTATCAGAAACTGTTAAGAAATAGGAAGTGGTGACTTGAGGCCCAACAAAAATGGTACTTGTACTTTCTCCATTGCTCCAATCATAGATGAAGTTTCCATATCCACCAGTTATTACTGGTTCTAAGGTGATTGAGTCACCTAGACAGATAGATGTGGAGAATGGTTCAATTTCAATAGGGTCTGGGTGGTCGCCCAAGAAGAATTCGAAGTTAGAAATAAGTCCAGATCCATTGCATGCACCTAGATTCAAAATATTCATAACTACCGTCTCCAAACCTTCAGTGTTGTTATCGATGAAAGCGTCGATATCTAGAACGATTTGCGAAACACCTGGCGCAAATATCAAAGTATCTGGCATCTCTGTGTAATCAATACCCATAGAGGCAGTACCAGACCAGTCGATCACTACCATATCTTCAACATCAAGGTTTGAAACCTCTGCACGAGTAAATGTCAATGCTGCTGTACCACAATCTTCCCAAAGTGTTTCTGCGTCTGGTCCACCAACGTTAAGAGTGAGGTTAACATCAACAACTGCGTTAGAAGAAAATGATCCTTCTTCTAATAATACGAAGCTATCGAGACCGCCATCAGAACCATCCGCAATAGCAAGTTTGATGTGATAAGTCTCACCACAAACTACCTCGGCGATTGCCTCAAGTACTGTTGTATAACCACGTAGATTTATATCGTCTTGATTTTCAAGATTAATGTAATACTCACTATTCAGATTAGCGTTAACTGAACTGATAGTAATTGGAATTTGCGGATCTGTACCTGGAATAAAGGCAATATTGGTTGCTCCACCAGGGAATCCCGCAGGAGCATCATAAGGACCTGTAATACCAGGGCCACTTAAAAAGAACGCGAAAATGTCATTGTATTGACTATTCTCATACTGCTGATATTCGTAAGAACCGAAAACATATCTGAATCGAAGAGTATCACCTGTTGGAACAAAATCAAATTCGAGAATAGACTTGTCATTAATGCTATTTACAGTAAAGCTTTGACCAATTAAGCCAGGAACTGAATTCGCAATATTGAGTAGGTCAGCTTCTCCAGTTTGACCCGTGCAGTCGCCAAGTCCAAAAGGAGAGTCTGGTGAAGGCGGAAGTAAATTTTGGACGTGTCCCGATGACAATGCTACACCCCCATTCAATCCGAGGTTAATGGAGTTACCTTCCTGCAAATAACCTATTTGGGTGAGGCAACCGGTGTAAGAAATATTGGTGGCTTGAATTCCAGAACCAAGAAGTACGTCTTGTACGTATTCCTCTATCGATAGGGAATCAACGAAGATTTGTGATTTTAGCTGTGAGCTAAATAAAACAAATACAGCGAGTAAAATTTTTGAGAGCAATCTCATTGGTCATATAGTTAATTAGAAGGTAGACCACAAATTTACTCTAAAAGGTTGCATGGGCCTTATTGATTTAACATCAATACCGCCCTAATTTTGCTCAAATAGTATTTTGTGAATACCAACAGGAAAAAAATGATTTCGGAAGACCCCCTTGGCGTGGCTATGCAGGATTATTGGCTAACCGGCAAGGAGAGAAACATTGAAATTAAAATCAATGGAAAAAAAGATGAGCCCATGAAGGCTTCTCTCTTTTTTCGAAATTATCAGAATATGCGTGGCTACGAGCGCCTAGCACTTCGCATGGCAAAAGGAAGTGTGCTCGATGTTGGCTCAGCAGCAGGATGTCACTCTCTTATTTTACAAAAAAGAAAAATGGATGTTACGGCCATCGAGAAATCATCATTAGCGTCTTTGGTGGCAGCTCAAAGAGGAGTGAAAAGAGTCTTAAACGATGATATCTTTAACTTAAAGGGTATTGAGTACAATACTATACTCCTTTTGATGAATGGCCTAGGGCTAGGAGGTTCTGAGGCTGGTACTCTGAAGCTACTCAAGCACATCAAAAGACTTCTCGCCCCAAAAGGTGTAATAATCGGAGATTCCACCGATATTCTCTACAATACTATGGATGCTACATCCGCTTTTACGATCGGCGGTAAATATTATGGGGAAGTAGAGTTTCAATTAAAATACGATGGCGTCGAAGCTCAGCCGTTCAACTGGATTTATATAGACCCGTCGCTACTAGCCGAACTAGCAGACAAGGCTGGACTCAATTGTAATATTCTACACAGAGATGCTGATTTCCATTACCTCGCGAAACTCACGAAGGCTTAACGGAAATCTTTCAAATCTTCCATCAAACGCTTGCGAGCATGGAAAATACGGCTCTTCACAGTACCCATCGGAATAGACATTGACTGTGCAATCTCGTCATAGTGATATCCATCCATAAACATTTGAAACGGAGTGCGGAACTCATAAGTCAATGTCGAAATAGCCTTATTGATATCCTTTTCATTCGCTCTCATGTTCACCATGTCCTCAGAAACTTTACCGTAGTTCAAATAGAATTGATTTGAAGTCTGGTCGGTAATGGTGTTTTGAAGTTTCTTACGCTTATAGTTATTAATGAAGATGTTTCTCATGATGGTGAACAACCATCCTTTGAAATTGGTGCCATCTTGAAAATGCTCCTTATAACGGAGTGCTTTCAACATAGTATCCTGAAGTAAATCCTCAGCATCTTCTACGTTTCTTGTAAAGTTGTATGCAAAGCCTTTGAGATACTTGGCGTTGCTTGTCAACATCTGATTGAATTCTATCGTACTCATTTTGGCGCTTTGTTTAATTATTGACCACAAATATTAAACAGAAAATGTCCACTGCCAAATTTTTGTTTAACTAATTTCATAAAATAATTAAACAAAATGATCGGGTGGGTACAAATAGGTACGAACCGCCAGGCGGTTTGGATTTTTTTACTTTGAAAATGAATGTTATAATCTTCCGATAAGCTCTTCCGAATTAGGGAAGATGGAGATGACTGATGGGTCTGGGCTCTTTATTCCATGTAAATTATTACCCGTCAAATAGAAGTGTGACCCACTATTTTCGAAATTTTGAACGACTTTCTTCAAGTAATCTGGTACTAAAACTGTTGAAGGATTAGTGGTGAAAATTGAAACAAAATTTACGCGGCCAATTCTTTGTTGTACCTGCATAAGGTCTTCAAACGGTACACTTTGACCCAAAAAGATGCTTCTCTTGCCTCTCAGTTTGAGAAGGTAATGCATCATGATCAAAGAGATTTCATGAATCTCTAGTTCTGGCAAATACAATACATAAGGAGCGTCGTTATCCTTTGGAATCAAGGGTAACCGATCTATTTGTGTAAAAATCTTCTGTCTTACTAAACAAGATATGAAGTGCTCCTGAGCAGGGCAAATCACATTGGCTTGCCACAAAAATCCTATTTGACGCATGAATGGAATCACTACCTCTTTAAAGGTGCGCTCCATTCCATTGTCCTCAATGTATTTCTCAATCACCTCATTGAACAACTCCTCATCGTAATTCAACATACTTATTTTAAGCATGTGTAAAAAGTGTTGCTCTGGTTGTTGAGAAGCCGCGTGGCGGCTAATAGTTTCCCTCATTTGATCCTCGTTCATTGAGGCTATTTGAGAGATTTTATATCCTAGATTATTAAGAAGACTGACATTGAGAAGGAATTTTAAATCCTTATCAGTGTACTTCCGAATGTTTGTATCGCTACGATCAGGCGCAAGGAGCCCATAGCGCTGCTCCCAAATCCTGATGGTGTGCGCCTTGATACCTGTAAAATTTTCCAGGTCCTTGATGGTAAACTCCTGCATTTTCATTCTCCACGGGTTTTAACACAATGCAAACATACGTATTTCTCAAAAGTTCATTCATTGTGTAAATAGTTGGTTGTCAAAGTTTGAAGCGCTGGTGGATTACTTCAAATAAAGTGAGGAAATTCGAAGGCCCGTGGGCTATATTTGTGCGCCTTAACGCAACCTCTATGATCAATGTGGCCATCGTTGGATTCGGGTATTGGGGGCCCAATCTGGTTAGAAATTTTTCCTCCATTCCTGATGTTCAGGTTAAAAAAGTAGTGGACCTTCGCGAAGAACGTCTCAAAATGGTCGTTCAGAATTATCCAAACACGGAGGTTTCGACGAATATCGACGACCTATGGACGGATTCATCCATCGATGCGGTAGTTATTGCTACTCCGGTATTCACGCACTTTCCTTTGGCGAAAAAAGCGCTTCTCGCAGGAAAACATGTTCTTCTCGAGAAACCTATGACAGATACTGTCGATCATGCGTTAGAACTAATAGAGCTATCTCAAAAGCTTGGCAAAGTGTTAATGGTGGATCATACTTTTCTCTACACTCCTGCGGTGCAAAAAATGAAAGATTTGATCACCTCAGGTCAAGTGGGTAAAGTGAAGTATTTTGACTCAACAAGAATCAACCTTGGCCTCATCCAGCAAGACGTGAATGTGCTATGGGACCTCGCTCCCCACGACATTTCAATTCTTGACTATTTAGTAAATGACGAGCCAATTTCAGTGAATGCTACAGGTGTAAGTCATATTCACAACGGTGTGGAGAATATCGCCTACCTCACGGTAAATTACTCCTCGAACATTCTCGCGCACTTCAATTGCTCATGGTCATCACCCGTGAAAATTAGAATGATGCTCGTAGGTGGAGATGAAAAAATGATTGTGTTCAATGATATGGAACCCACAGAAAAAATTCGTGTGTATGACACCGCTCACAGCGTGAGTTCCGATGAAGATAGAAGAAAGGTACTTGTCGACTATCGTGTAGGCGATGTTTACATTCCAAAGCTCGGTTCTGCCGAAGCGCTCAATGGAATGGCGCGCGACTTCGTCGCAGCAATTACAACAGGAAGCACTCCGATCGCATCTTGGAAAAGCGGACTCAATACGATTCGTATTCTTGAGGCATCGCAAAAATCAATCAAGAGTGGTGGAGTAGAAATAAAAATTCAAAACGTTTAATTCAAAGATGGAAGTTCTAACGGTTAGCAACGATAAGCAATCGCTCAATAATGTTAGGGTAGGAAAGGATGTGAAGATTTTTAACTTCGTGAATGCCTACGGTTGTTCTATTGATGATGGTTCCAAGGTAGGCTCATTTGTAGAAATTCAAAAGGGAGCAACCATTGGTAAAAACTGCAAGATATCAAGTCACTCCTTCATTTGCGAAGGCGTACACATAGAGGACAATGTGTTTATAGGACACAACGTTACTTTTACCAATGATCGCTTCCCAAGAGCTACCAACGCAGACGGAAGCATGCAAACAGATGCTGATTGGAAACTCGAGGAAACAAGAGTTTGCAAAGGCGCTTCCATCGGCAGCTCTGTTACTATCCTATGCGGGATAACAATCGGCGAAAACGCCATCGTAGGCGCAGGCTCGGTAGTCACGAAAGATGTGGCACCAAACACTATCGTAGCAGGCAATCCTGCACGATTCATGAAAAATGTTTCTGATCGATAAAAAAGATTTTTAATATGACATCTCAAGCTCAAGGTCTTTCTAAGATTCCTTGTCTCGACCTCAAAGGTCAACACCAGCAAATCAAAAACGAAGTATTTGAAGTTTTTGAAAAAGTGTACGAACAAACGGCGTTTTCCGGAGGGCCATTTGTAGAAGCCTTCGAGAAAAAATTCGCTGAATACACAGGTGCTAATTATGCCATCGGAGTGAACAATGGAACCACTGCGCTTCACCTAGCTATGCTCGCTTTGGGCATTGGAGAAGGTGACGAGGTAATTATTCCGGCTGATACATTTATTGCCACGGCATGGGGCGTTTCCCACGCAGGCGCTACTCCCGTTTTCGTGGATTGTACCGCTGATACATGGGAAATAGACGTGACAAAAATTGAAGAAAAAATTACTTCAAAAACAAAGGCAATTGCAGGTGTCCATCTTTATGGTCAACCTTTCGATATAGACGCTGTTCGCGCAATTTGCGATAAGCATAATTTGTTCCTCATTGAAGATGCTGCTCAAGCGCAAGGAGCAAGATACAAGGGAAAAACGGTGGGTACTTTTGGTGAAATGGCCTGCTTTAGTTTTTATCCTGGAAAGAATCTCGGAGCGTGCGGTGAGGCAGGAGGTATTACTACCAACAACGAAGCATATGCAAAGCATTTGATGTCGCTCAGAAACCACGGCTCTACGGTGAGATATTATCATGATGAGATCGGATATAACTACCGCATGGGTGGACTTGAGGGCGGATCGCTTCAGATTAAAATGAAATACTTGGAAGGTTGGAACAACCGCCGCAGAGAAATAGCAAAACGCTATTTAACTGAAATAAAAAATCCAAAAGTAAAAATGCAACATCAGCCGGAATGGGCTGATTCCATTTTCCATTTGTTCGTAGTGACAACAGAGAACCGCGAAGAAATGATGGCGTTTTTAAATTCAAAAGAAATTTATCCTGCGCTACATTATCCAGTGCCATGTCACCTTCAAAAGGCTTATGCGCACTTGGGGTATAAAGTAGGAGACTGCCCAAATGCAGAATATCTCGCTGCTCATTGCCTTTCTCTACCCATGTATGCAGAGCTCACCAACGAAATGGTAGATCGCGTAATTGAAGCAGTGCACGCATATTGATATGATCGGTGATATAGTTCATATCGATTTTTTAGAACGTACAGAATTCAAGGAATTCCTCACTGCTTTATCAAGTGAAAATGAATCTGTACTGGGCTACCATTATCCGAGTTACCTTCAAATGCTCGAAAAGACGGGCATCGGTAAGTTTCATGGAGTAGTTTTAAAAGAAGAAAAAACCGAACAAATATTCGGTTTTTTGCCCGGTTTTTTAAAATCGAGTGAAATAGGAAGTGTTTATTCTTCCATGCCTTTTTTCGGACCCAACACAGGTTTGTTGATGTCGAGAAGTCGCAGTAATTATTTTGAAGCTCTTACTGCCGCGCTCAATTGTTTGGAAAATTCATTTGATCAAACTTCAATGATCAGTGCGTCTTTTTATACACCATTTCATCACGAAGAACTGTTATCCAATTATCATGAATCATTGCCACAAGCTTTGAGAGTGGATAAGTTCACCTCATTTATCAAACTTGACGAATTGCAATTGAGCACAAGTCTGCAGTATGATATTCGAAAGGCTCTGAAATCAGGAGTTGAGATTAAAGCGGTCAACGACGCTGAAAGCGCGCAGGCCATTTATGATATCTATTTTCAAAATTGCATCGATTATGGAATTCCTCCAAAATCGAAGGAATGTATCGATATGCTCGTGAGCCAGTCGTCATCATCAGGAAATACAGAATCTTACGTCGCATCAGTGGACGGAAAAGTGATCGGTGGATTAATTATGATATACTCCGAAAAGACGGCAAGCTATTATTTGCCTTGCTCTATTCATGAATACCGCTCCTATCAACCAACCACACTGCTAATCAAGCACTCGATGGATCTTTGTATAGAGCGCGGATTAACTTTTTGGAATTGGGAATCTTCGCCATCAAAGGATTCAGGAGTTTTTAAATTCAAACAAAAGTGGGGTTCTCAAGAGGGTCAATATCAAGTATTGATTAAGCCTTACAAAGAAGAGTCTTTCTTCAGAGAGTTGGGGGCTTCAAAAATTGCTTCGTACTTTCCGCACTTCTTTGTATTTCCTTTTAATTTGTTGTCATAAGCCATAACCGAATCTATGAGTCAGAATACCTTGCTTTCTGTGATTATACCTGTCTACTACGAAGGCAAGCTCGTACATACTGCGTTTGAACGGGTGCACGAAGCAGTGAAAGATAAATTTCCGCATTATGAATTAATATTCGTAGACGACGGAAGTGAGGATGATACTTTCGATGAACTTCAAATTTTAGCAAGCAAGCATCAGCATGTGAAAGTGGTGAAATTTTCAACCAATGCTGGATCGCACATGGCCATTAGAGCGGGATTGGATTATGCTTCGGGGGATGTCGTGAGTTTTATCGCGTGCGATATGCAAGAACCTCCCGAACTCATCGGGAAGATGTTTGATGTACTAGAAAAGCCCTATGAAATCGTTTGGGCAGTGCGAAACTCACGCAAGGACGGAAAGATCTCGGTTCTTTTCTCTAACACATTCTATTTCTTCGCAAGAAGAATCGTTTCAAAGAATATTCCCCCTAAAGGATCAAGTATGTTCTTGATCACGAGAAAAGTGGTAGACGCGATTCGCAAATACAACGAACGCAATCTTACACTGGAAGGACTTCTCGCAACGATTGGTTATAAAAGTACCCACATCTATTACGAACGAGAAGAAAGAATTGCTGGTAAATCGAAATGGACTTTAGCGAAGAAGATCAAACTCTTTGTGGATTTCTTCGTTGCCTATTCATACTTCCCGATTCGTTTCATCAGCGTCACGGGAATTATTTTTTCCTTAATAGGGTTTTTGTGGACGATCTATATCGTAGCGCGTCACTTCATTGTAGGCGACCTCAGCAGCGGCTGGCCTGCGCTGATTTCTGTTCTATTGGTAGGTTTCGGAATCACTAATATTTCTCTAGGGATTATCGCAGAATATCTTTGGAGAACTTTAGATGAAACAAGACGACGACCGAATTATATCGTCGAACACGAATTGAATTTTCAAAAAGAAAAATAATATGAAAGTAGTTGTCACAGGTGGCGCAGGATTCATTGGTTCTCATCTCGTAGATGAATTGTTGAAGAGAGGACACGAAGTTTTGGCCATCGATAATTTAGTGAATGGAAAAGAAGAAAATCTCGCTGATGCTATGCAGAGCGAGAATTTTACTTTTGAGGAGAGTGATATTCTGGAAGCAACAAGAATGACAACTTTACTTCAAAATACCGATGTTGTATTTCACCTGGCATGTCTGGGGGTACGTCATTCTTTACACAGTCCATTTGAGAATCATTTGGTGAATGCCGAAGGTTCTTTGAATGTATTAGAAGCAGCACGCGCCAACAAAGTGAAGAAGTTTTTTTATATCTCGACTTCTGAAATTTATGGAGATATCAAGCAATTCCCGATTGATGAATTAGGAGTGCCGTTGCCCAAGACCGTTTACGGAAGCAGTAAGCTCGCCGGAGAGAATTATGCGTATTCATACCACAAGTGTTTTGATTTGGATGTAACTATCACTCGAATCTTTAACAACTACGGCCCACGCGCACACTATGAAGGGGATGCAGGAGAAGTGATTCCACGCAGCATCGTTCAAATGCTCTATGGCAAAGCACCCATCATTTTTGGCGATGGTTCTGTTACAAGAGATTTTTTCTATGTAAAAGATACTGCACGCGCACTTTGCGATTTGATGGATATGCAAGGGATTCGAGGAGAAATTATCAATATCGGGACAGGAGAAGAAATCACGATGAAGCAATTAATGACTTCATTAATTGCTGAGATGGGATTAGAAGGAAAAATGGAAATCGATTTCCAAGATGACCGTCCAGCGGATGTTCCAAGACTTTGGGTCAACCCAACAAAGTTCCAGTCACTAACAGGATTTAAAGCTTCTGTTTCCTTTTCTGAGGGTTTGAAAGAAACAATTAGCTACTACAAAGATCTAATGAGTCGGAAAGATATGCTTTCAGAAATTCAAGTAAAAAATTGGGAGAAATAATGAGTGAAGCAATGATGAAGATCCCGGTGGCGAAGCCATTCTTGGGAAAGGAAGAAGCTCAATTAGCTTATGATACCATCCTTACAAACTGGGTGACACAAGGCCCTCGTGTAGCGGAGTTTGAGGAGAAGTTCGCTACATATGTAGGATCGCAGTATGCTGTCGCAGTGAGCAATTGCACAACTGCTTTGCACCTTGCAATGATTGTCGCGGGTGTTGGAGAAGGAGACGAGGTGATTTGCCCCTCGATGAGTTATATCGCTACGGCAAATTGCATCAAGTATGTGAATGCAAAACCTGTTTTTGCAGAGGTGAATCCAGTAACCTACAACATCGATGCGGCGGATGTAAAAAAGAAAATTACACCAAAAACAAAAGCGATTTTAATTGTTCACCAAATTGGAATGCCGGCTGATATCGATGCATTCAGAGCGATTTGTGATGAGCACAATTTGACATTAATTGAAGATGCTGCCTGCGCAGCAGGTTCTGCGTACAAAGGAAAAAAAATCGGAAGTCATTCTGATTTAGTGTGCTTCAGTTTTCACCCTCGAAAGGTGATCACCACCGGTGACGGAGGGATGGTCACTACTAGTAATGAGCAATTCTATGATAGAATAAAATTGCTTCGTCAGCATGGTATGAGTGTCAACGATCGTGTACGACACCTCAGTGATAAAGTAATCATCGAAGATCACTTGGAAGTTGGATTCAATTACCGAATGACGGATATCCAGGCTGCTGTGGGTATCAAACAACTCGAACGCTTGGATGGAATAATAGAGGAGAGAAGAAAGATCGCTCATCGCTATCAAAAAGAGCTCGCAGATCTTGCGATGATCCGACTTCCAGAAGAACCCGAAGGATTCTTCACTTCCTATCAATCTTTCAGTATTTATCTCAAACCCGAATGTTCGCTCGGTCGAAATGATGTGATGCAACAAATGCTAGATGTTGGCATTGCAACACGTCGAGGTGTAATGACCTCTCATAGAGAAAGTGCATATGCGGAAGAGTGCAAAGGACTAAGCCTCCCGATGTCTGAGGATGCTAGTGATAGAAGTATTGTTCTTCCGCTTTACGTTCCAATGAGCGATGAAGAAGTAACTTATGTGATAAATCACCTTAGACGTATCCTCCAAGCATGAGCATTATTAAAACCTGGCTGAATGATTTTTCTTGGAAGCGATGGCTTCCATTAATCGTCGTCATCAAATTGGTGGTGTTTTTATATTTTGCTTTTCAACTGAAAGCAACAAGTCCTGACGTGCTTGTTGGAGGTTGGGCAGCAACAACGGGCGATACTCCAGGGTACTATGACCCAGCTCAACATTTGGCTGAAGGCAAAGGTTATGATTCAGCTTGTCGAATGCCCGGACTTATCCCAATGTATGTTCCAATGGCCATGTTATTTGGTGAGGAAGGGGCAAAAATTTCAATGATCTTTTTGCAATTTTTACTCAGTGCTATTTCTATTTATTTATTAGGAAAATGGGCTTATTTCATTTTTAAAAAGAAGTGGGTATTTATCATTACCGTTTTACTTTTTGCCATCAGTTCTTTTACAAGCATCTGGGATCATTATCTTATGTCGGATAGCTATTCCACATCATTTTTTATTTTCAGTATTTACTTTTTACAACGCTATCAGATAAGTCAAAAAAATAAATCCCTTCTTTGGGCTGGCTTGTTTCTGGCTTGGGCGGTTTTCTTCCGACAAATATTCATCGTGGCCTTTCCAATTATTTTCATCATTTTGATTATTTGGAATTGGAAAAAGTGGAGCCTCATGTTGGCTTCATTGATTGTATTTATTTTCCCTCTAGTGCTTTCACTAGGGTTGTGGATTGGATACAATCGACAACAATTCAATCGCGAAGTAGTATTCACTACGCCTATCGAAGAGTGTTTTAGTACCTATTCAGTCGAGTACCAAATGATGACAAAGTTTCTCATCGATATGGGATATGGGGAGCCTTTTTGGACAGACGGTAGTGTAGTGCAATGGATGATTCGAAGCAAGGAAAATCAAAAAATGCCAAACATACCCGATAGACATTTTACTACTCAGTGCAATGCCGATTCTTTGATGTTATTAAGAGAAAACTTTAGAGTTTATTTAAAATCAGAATCTCCCGTAAAAGACAGTGCAGCTGTTACACTAAGAGAGAGAATCACACGCTATAGCAATGCATACCACACGGAAAAGAAATTTAATTATTATGTGTTAAATCGACTAAGACACGCCCAGCAATTATTGGTGCCACTTAGAATTGATAATCTTCCAGGTCCAGCGTTCCATGAAATGAATTTCGTTGAGAAAATCATCAAGATTTTTTATTTGGTATTGTTTACAGTGGTAGTCATTGTTGGTATGCTCGTGATGGTTGGATTGTTTTTTACAAAAAATAATTCAGAAAGATGGTGGTGGATGTTACCTCTGGGATTGGTTTTCGCACTAACAATGATTCTTGGCTTTGTAGAGCAACGCTATCTCGTACCAGTATATCCTTTCATGATAGTTGCAGTTGCATTTGCTATAAGTAGATTTATAAAGGAACCACAGTCCAACTAATTTTGGCTTTTGGCTTCCATATAGCTCGTTATATTTGTTTAAACACCACAAGATGCAAGTAGTATTATTTGAAGATGAAAATTGGAGAAGATTTCTCCCACTCGCTTTTACCCGTCCAGTGGGCGATCTACGCGTTGGGATCTTCAAAATTTCTGAAAAGTGGGAGAAAGTGCTCAATGCTCGAGTGGCACATAGAACAAGAGCGTATTTACGTCCAGTCTTTGCATCGACACTTGAAAAGGATGTATTGCTCATCAATGCACGATTGCTTCCGAATCAATTATTAGTCGCAGAATTGAATGAATTGAGAAATGGCGAAGCATTGGTTTCTAAAGGAAGACTTCTAGCCATGCGATCCAATCCCGAAAGTGATTTGGTCTTTGATTCAAGTCGCGAATTTGAAGGAGATTATACTTTCCTGAATAATTGCACCGATTTATTTACCTATGCTGGACAGGAAATTCAATCGGATTTGCCAATTTGGTTGAAGGATAAAAAACTTAAATCAATCGATCCAAGCAATACTGTTATTGGCGACCCAAGTCAAGTATATATTAGTGAAAGTGCATCGGTTGTAGCATCTATTTTAAATACGACCAATGGTCCCATCATTCTCGATGATCATGCTGAAATAATGGAAGGTTCGTTGGTAAGAGGTGGGCTTTATCTTGGTGAAAATTCTGTTTTAAAAATGGGCACCAAAATGTATGGTCCTACTACGATCGGTCCACATTGTAAAATGGGAGGGGAGATCACCAATTCTGTAGTCTATGGCTATTCAAATAAATCGCACGAAGGTTATCTTGGAAATAGTGTTTTAGGTGAATGGTGCAACCTTGGCGCTGACACGAATAATTCAAATTTGAAGAATAATTATTCCGAGGTTCAAACTTGGAATTATGAGGAGAATAAATACACCAACACAGGCCTAACATTTTGCGGTCTAATCATGGGCGATCATAGCAAGGCAGGCATCAATACAATGTTTAATACAGGCACTGTTGTAGGCGTTGCTGCCAATATTTTCGGCGGCGGATTTCCTCCAAAGCACATCCCGTCTTTCTCATGGGGCGGTGCCGACGGATTCGTAGAACATGAATTGGATAAAGCCTTGGAGACCGCATCCAAAATGATGGCCCGCCGAAACCTCCCCCTCAGCAAAGAACAACAAGCCATACTGGAACAGGTGTTCATTGACAAATGACAAATTACAAGTGACAAGTGACAATTGACAAAAAAAAGATTCTCAATTCTCAATTGAGAATCGAAAATTGAGAATCGAGAATTTATTCTCGCGTTCCGCGAGATTATTTGCGCAGCAACGCTAGCGCCACCACTTCATGCATCTCCGTCACGTAATGAAACTTCAAACCTTTTAAGTAGCGTTCGTTGATTTCAAGAATGTCTTTGCGGTTGCGCTCTGACATGATGATTTCTTTGATGCCTGCGCGTTTAGCTGCAAGAATTTTTTCTTTAATACCGCCTACTGGAAGCACTTTGCCACGAAGTGTAATCTCACCTGTCATCGCCAAGTATTTCTTCACTCTTCTTTTGGTAAATGCCGAGGCTAGCGCAGTGAGCAATGTGATCCCCGCACTTGGACCATCCTTCGGAACAGCACCCTGCGGTACGTGAATATGGACGTTATATTTCTCAAAAATTTCAGCATCCAATCCAATGATATCGCTATGCGCCTTTAAATACTCTAATGCTATCACAGCGCTCTCTTTCATCACATCGCCGAGATTACCAGTGAGTGTGAGTTTTCCATTTCCTTTGGTCAGACTAGTTTCGATAAATAAAATATCTCCACCAGTGGGAGTCCATGCAAGACCGGTCACTACGCCCAATACGTCGTTGTCCGTATACTTGTCTTTTTCGTAGCTAGGACCTAACACACGTTGCAAATCATCTGCTTTTAATTTTGCAGAAAACTTCTCTTCGAGTGCAATTTCTTTTGCACGATTACGCACCATTTTACCGATGCGTTTTTCCAAAGTTCTCACACCACTTTCGTTGGTATATTCTTCTACGATTTTAACTAGTATATCATCACTGAATTGAATTTGGTTTTCTTTCAAACCATTTTCTCGAAGCTGTTTTGGTACTAAGTGACGCTTTGCAATTTCAACTTTTTCCTCAACAGTATATCCATTCACTTCGATGATCTCCAAACGGTCGCGAAGTGCGGGTTGGATGGTATTGAGAGAGTTTGCAGTAGCAATGAACATGACTTTTGAAAGATCATAATCGAGCTCTACGTAGTTATCGTAGAATGCATGGTTTTGCTCTGGGTCTAACACCTCTAACATAGCGCTACTTGGGTCGCCGTGCACGCCTTGACCGAGCTTGTCGATTTCATCCAAAACAAAAAGAGGATTCGAGGTTTCTGTTTTTTTCAAACTCTGAAGAATGCGACCAGGCATTGCACCGATATATGTTTTTCTGTGACCGCGAATTTCAGATTCATCGTGAAGACCACCGAGAGACATGCGAACATATTTTCTACCAAGAGCTTCTGCAATCGATTTTCCAAGGCTGGTTTTACCCACGCCAGGAGGGCCGTACAGACAGATGATTGGCGCTTTCATATCGCCTTTTATTTTCAGTACAGCCAAATGTTCGATGATACGCTCTTTCACTTTTTCCATTCCGAAATGATCACGATCTAGAATTTTTCGAGCGTGTTTTAAATCAAAATTATCTTCTGAATAAGAGTTCCATGGAAGATCTAGTAGTGTATCAATGTAATTGGCCTGCACACTGAATTCCGCGGCTTGGGGATTCATGCGTTCAAGCTTTCCAATTTCTTTAGCAAACGTTTTAGCAACAACATCACTCCATTGTTTTGATTTCGCGCGTTGCTTCTTCTCTTCGATTTCCTCTTTGATAGGATTGGCGCCGAGTTCTTCTTGTATTTGCTTCATTTGTTGTTGAAGAAAATACTCACGTTGTTGCTTCGAGATGTCAGTATGAACTTTCTTTTGAATCTCATTTTTCATCTCAAGCATTTGCAAATCTTTGCCGAGATGTTCTAACACTTTTTTAGCGCGCTCCTCGAGATCAGCTATTTCAAGAAGACTTTGCTTTACTTGCACCGCGCTCTTCATATTACTTGAAATGAAGTTGGTGAGAAAGCTAAGTCCATTGATGTTTTTTAATGCAACAGAAGCTTCACTTGGGATTTCTGGAGAGAGCTGAATGATGCGTTGAGCATGGTCTCTCAACGATTCAAAAAGCGCTTGTTGTTCCTTGCTTTGTTCGTTGCGATTTGTTTCTGGGAATTCGAGTACTTGTGCTTGGAAATAAGGAGAGTCAGATACCATCCCTTTTATTTCAAAGCGTTTTTTTCCTTGGAGAATAACGGTGGTGCTACCGTCGGGCATGCGCAGCATTTTCATGATGGTCGCTTGCGTACCGATTTTATTGATATCGGCAAAAGTGGGCTCGTCTACCTCAGGATTTATCTGAGCTGCGACACCAATGGTTTTGTTTCCCTTGTTAGCTTCTTGAACAAGCTTGATGCTCTTGTCTCGACCCACTGTGATGGGTATCACTACCCCAGGAAATAACACGGTGTTTCGTAGCGGTAGAATTGGCAGAACTTCAGGGGTGTGTTCTTTGTCCATTTGGTCCTCATCCTCTGCGGAAATGAGGGGTATAAATTCGTGGTCTTCGTTGTCACTATTGATCAGACCGAAAAGTTCATCTTCATTAATCATAGGCATGCCATTTCAGCGGCACGCCTCGGTGTCAAGGGTTGTGCCATTAGAATTTATATGACAATGTGGCGAAATAAGTGGTAAGGAGGCATCCCTACTCTCGTCATAACGTCATGTAAACGAATCCTTAACTTATTTAACCAAGATCCATCCTAAATGAGAAGGCCACTTTTCATATTATTGTTTGCACTCGGAGAGTTACTTCTAATTAGCTCAGCGGGATTAGCCCAGTCCATGCAGCGCAATTCTGCCTTGCTAAACAGACAGCTTTTTTTACCAGCGCGATATTATGGTAGTGGTGTAAGTTTTTATGATGTCAATCAAGATGGCTTGGACGATATTACGATTCCCCTTACCAATGATTCAGTGCTTTGTTTTGTGAGTGACGGGGTGGATTTCCATGATAGAAGCATCGTGCCCTGCTCAGGCGAAGGTAAAATGCCATTATGGGGAGATTATGACAATGATGGCGACCCGGATTTATTTTTAACGATACTTAATGACTCATGCAAATTGTATAGAAATGATGGCGATTGGGATTTTGTTGATGTTACGAACTCCATGGGTTTAGGAGGAGCAAGTAATCAAGAATTCTTTGGCGCTACATGGGGCGATTATGATGGCGATGGATGGTTAGATTTATTCATTGCGACTTACGATGCTGGGCTCGCTAAGGAGAATATGCTTTTTAAAAATAATCAAGGAAGTTCTTTCACGGATGTTTCAGATGTAATGGGAGTGGGAGTGGAAAGTGATTACAGTTTCCAAGGCACATTCATGGATTTTGATTTCGATGGAGACCAAGATCTCCATGTGGCCAATGATAGGCCTCCTTTTGATGGGTATTATATTAACGAAACCGATTATTTTTCGAATCAAGCCATTCCCAAAGGTCTTGGAATTTATTCAAACTCTATGTCAACTTCATTTGCCGATTATGACCATGATGGTGACTTTGATTTTTATGTCACCAACACCGCTGATTTGGGAAATGATTTTTGGAGAAGAAATGGAAATGGATCATACAGCAATATCGCTGCAACACTCAACATGGAATTGTTTCGCTTTTCTTGGGGAGCTCTTTGGATCGATATCAATAATGACACGTGGGAAGATCTATTTATCAATAATCAAGCTCAAGCGGGTGATTTACCTCCGTTCTTCATCAATACATTAGGAGGGTTTTCAAACCAAAATATTATAGGAGAAAGCTTTACGCAATGGTCCTATAGTGCCGCAAAGGGCGACTATAACAATGATGGTTTTTATGACATCATTACCAATGCTCACACAGGTTACAAAAGTGAGTTTTATAAAAATCTAGGATCTAACATAAATAACTGGGTCAAAATTGATTTGGAAGGAACCGCCTCGAATCGTGATGGAATCGGAACGTTGGTGAAGTATTGGGTGAATGGAAATATGAATGTTCGCTACACACGGGCAGGTGATGGCTACCTAAATCAAGACTCACAATGGCTCATTCTAGGACTGGGAACCGCTGATCAGATTGACTCTTTAGAATTACATTGGTTAAGCGGGCAAGTGGACTATTACGAAAATATTTCTGCAAGCTCAAATCTTCATCTAGTAGAAGGGGCGAATGATTCGCTTACTTTATTCGATGAGGCGGGAAACATTTTTACATCCACTAACATTCAGTTTTGTGAAGGAGAGTCGATCACAATTTTCCCGAGTGAATTCACTTCTTATTTGTGGTCAGATGGCGTGACCAATGGTACAAGAGAAATTACATCTTCCGGAAGCTATCAACTCACAGCATTCAACGAGTTTGGTGTGCCATACGCATCACATGTAATTGAAGTGAATGTGATTCCTTATCCTGAATTGTCTTTTAGTATCATTGAGCCTACATGCAGTGAAGCTGCAGATGGTGCAGTGCAAATAAATTCTAACACTGCTGATTGGTGCATAGAAGGTGGCACATTCGGAGAGACTTCTTGGACCTACAATGAACTCGCTGAAGGCAGTGTTTCTTTTGTTATGAATCACACCAGCGGGTGCATTTATGAAAGCGAATTTAGCGTCAATAGCCCAGACCCAATTATCGTAGACATATATGGCGAAGCTGTTATTTGTCGCGATGATTCAACGGGAAATATAATTGTCGAAAATTTCTCAGGAGGAACTCCCCCTTACAACTGGACGATTACAGATCCAGAAGGAAATGACGCCACCGGTTTCACCACGATGCTTGGCTATGGATATCTTCCACCTCAGGTGTATGATGTGAGATTTTTTGACGCGAACGGTTGCGAAGTAATAGTTTCTGTTGAAGTAGAGAATGTTCCGGAAATAGAATTTGTTTTTGGCGCGCAAGATTTGATATGTGCGAATTCAAATTCAGGGGTAATTTATCTCGACCAAGTCATCAATGGTTATGATCCATTCTTTTTTAATCTTACAAACCTTGATGAGCCCGGTCCTCCTTCAATGACCAACGATGGTTTTTGGCCCAATTTGCCCGCTGGAAATTATTTAATTGAAGCAGCTGATTGGAATGGATGTCATACATCAATAAATCTTTCGTTAGACGAGCCAGAACCACTAGTAGGTAATGTTCAGATTATATCTAGTAATAGTCCTAATGTAACAGTTACAGCCAACGGGGGGGTACAGCCTTATCAGATAATTGGTGAAGGTGAGGAATTTACGGAGACACAATCTTTCAATGTTGGAGAAGGAGAATATAACTGGATATTACAAGATGCAAACGGTTGCCAAGTAGCAATCGAATTCTATATACCTTCAGCAGTAGTAGAACTCTCTGATCTCCCATTTCAATGGAGATTGGAAGCGCATCAATTCAGAATTTTGAATGCACAACCATTTAATATGGCCATACATAGTATTGATGGCAGGCTAGTTAGCGAAGCCAAGAATGCATCAATAATTTCACTTCCTACAGAAAATGGAGTTTTCTTGTTGACGATTGACGAAGGTTTTGAGCAACGCTGGACGATTAAACTGCCAATCATCCGGTAGGGAGTTGTTCACTTAAGAAAACCATATATTTGCCGCATGATTTATCCTATCGTAGCATACGGCGACCCAGTATTGAAGAAGAAGGCTGAAGAAATCACTCCTGATTATCCTGGACTAAAAGAACTCATTGATGACATGTTTGAGACCATGTACAACGCCCATGGTGTTGGTTTGGCTGCGCCTCAAATCGGAAAGTCCATACGTCTGTTCGTAGTAGACGCCACTCCGTTCGCAGAAGGAGAAGATGGTGATCCTGATTGTGCAGATTTCAAAAGAGTATTTATCAATCCGATCATTTTCGAAGAAGAAGGAGAAGAGTGGGGCTTTGAAGAAGGATGTCTGTCCATTCCAAATATCCGTGAAGAAGTATTCAGAAAGCCCATCGTTCGAATAGAATACTACGATGAGAATTGGGACCTCTATGAAGAGGAGTTAGATGGATTTTGTGCACGTGTAGTGCAACATGAATATGATCATATCGAAGGGGTGTTGTTCACCGAACATCTCAATGCCTTTAAGAAAACGCTGCTCAAAGGAAAATTGAACGACATATCTGCAGGTGATGTGGACGTGGCTTATCGAATGAAATTCCCTAAGTAATCAGGCATGAAGAAATTTGTTTATTTTATCATAGCTCTAACATTCTTTGCGTGCGGAGAATCAAGTGAGAAGGATCCGATTGCTTTTGCAGCGGAGCAAAAAAGAGCCACTATGAAAGCGACCATTGATTCTTTGGAAAAAGTAATGAATGGTAACCAAGGACTATTGGATAAGGCACTCGCAAATAAGTTGGTGAAGTCATATCAAGACTATTACAATATGAATAGTTCTGATACCACATCAGCGGAGTTTCTTTTCAAAGGAGCCAACATAGCAACGGCGGTAGGAAAACATCATCAAGCGATCAAAATGCTGGAAGCCTATTACGATAATTTTCAAACGGCCCCCAAAAGACCAGACGCGCTCTATCTCATTGGGTTCATTTATGAAAACGGTTTGAAGGATATTCCAAATGCAAAGAAGATGTACAATAGAACCATCGAAGTATATCCTGAATCTTTCTGGGCGGAGCAAGCCAAAAGTGCATTGGCACTAATTGATTTGCAGGGCGATGATCTCATCAAGTTTCTCGAGGGGCAAAATAAGGCTCCACAATAAAAACAAGAAGTCCACGTTGTTGGGGCGCCTCATTTTTTCTAAAAACCCTTTGAAGTTTGAATTGCAGCACTTTCACTAAGCATATTTTTTCCCTGCTCACTTTGGGATTATTGTGCAATGCTCTATTAGCTCAAATAGGAGGGCAAACTGTTTTCAATGGATTAAATATTCAACCAAGCGCAAGAATTGCTGCCATGGGGGGGAACTTTATTTCATCCAAAGATGGAGATGTGAATTTGGCAAATTCAAATCCTTCTCTCATCGATAGCTCTATGCACGGTATGATGGCGCTGAGCTATGTCGATTATTTCGCAAAAACAAATTTCGGGCATGCCGCATACGCGCACCATCTCAAAAGAGACTTGACGCTTGCTGCAAACATTCAATTCATTTCGCATGGAAAAATGAATGAGTACGATGCGCTCGGAAATTCAATCGGGACATTTTCTGCTGGTGATTATATGCTCAATATAGGAGCAGGATATCAGTATGATAGCTTGTGGAGCATTGGCGCTAGTTTTAAAACGTTGTACGCAAACATTGCAGAGTATAACTCGCTTGCTTTTGCAATTGATGCTGGTGCAACCTATCACAACCCAGTGAAAAATTGGACCATCAGTGGTGTAATTAGAAATCTAGGTACTCAAGTAAAAACCTTCACCGCTGACAATAGAGAGAAACTTCCATTTGAAATACAGTTAGGGATTTCAAAAAAACCACAGCATGCTCCATTTAGATTCTCTTTAACATTAGAAAACCTTCAAAAATGGGATTTGACTTACGAGGGCGAAAGTGGCAGCGCAACAACAGATCCGCTGACTGGTGAAGAAGTAAGTACACGCAATTTTGAATTCGGAGACAAAGCAATGCGTCATGCGATTTTAGGTGTAGAATTTCTCCTTTCAGAAAAGTTCCAATTTCAAGTAGCTTACAATTATCGCAGAAGGCAAGAGTTAGCTATCGAAAATAAACCAGGAATGTCGGGCTTTTCATTTGGAGTATTTTTCAAAGTGAAAAAAATTGAGTTGTCTTACGGCCGCGCCATCTACAACATTGCTGGACCGAGCAACCACTTCACTTTTGGCTATCGCCTAAATTCTTAATACTCAATTTCTGTTTAGCGATTTGTTTCATTAGCTTTGTGTAGCACCAACTCCACATCGTATGAAATACTTTCTTTCCTATCTCATTCCTGCTACCGTTGTTGTTTCTTTTCTTTCATATGAATGGCTGACATTATTGCCCATCGCAGTATCCTTTGGCATCCTGCCTCTTGTTGAATTTCTTCTAGGAAAAGATAATTCTAATTTAAATGAAGCAGAAGTGCAGCAGGCTCAGAAAAGTCGGCTTTATGATGTAGTCATTTATTCAACCGTTTTCATCCATTTTGGTCTCCTCCTTTGGTTTTTATTTTTGGTAAAAAATGAAGAGGTTAGCACTTTAACCACCGTTGGACGCACACTAGCAATGGGATTAATGTGCGGGGTGTATGGAATTAATGTAGCTCATGAATTAGGGCATCGTGTAAGTAAGTCAGGACAATTTGTTTCGAAATGCTTATTGACTTCTTCTTTGTATTTGCATTTTTTTATTGAGCACAATCGAGGTCATCATCGAAATGTAGGTACTCCTGAAGACGCGGCCACAGCGCGTTACGGAGAGTCGCTCTATTTCTTTTGGATCCGAACTATTTATGGTTCTTGGAAAAACTCTTGGAAAATTGTAGAGAAAGAACGTTCCAGAAAAAAGCAGAAAGTATGGAGTCTCGGGAATGAGATGTTGCAATATCAATTGGTGCAGCTATTCTTTTTAGTGCTCATCTTGATCGTTTTCGGTAAAGAAGCTTTGATTCTTTTTTTCTGCTCTGCTGTGTTAGGGATTTTGCTTTTAGAGACAGTGAATTATGTAGAGCACTACGGACTGATGCGCAACAAAATAAATGAGTTTCGGTACGAGGATGTGACGCCCGTCCACTCATGGAATAGCGATTACATTATTGGACGATTAGTTCTTTTCGAGCTCACCAGGCATAGCGACCACCATACTACCCCGAGCAAGCATTATCAATTGTTAGATACCACGGAAGACGCGTCAGATCTTCCCGCTGGATATCCGGCGATGATGCTTCTAGCGATGGTTCCGCCTCTTTGGTTTAGAGTGATGAATAAACTTGCTAGAAAAGCAATAGCATCATAACAGCATTCTGTTATATTTGCGTTCCTTAATCAAGCTTATGCGTTTTTCATTCATCGGATTTATTGCTACTCTCATTCTCACTTCATGTGAGAACAAGAATGCCGAAAATAGTTTGGCATCTACTGTCAAAGTTGAAATCTCTGCTGATACCACTATTTTTTACGGAAGTGCTATTATCGTGAATTGGAGTTATATTCAATCGGAGAAAGGTTCGGATGATTTAACGGCTTTAAGATCTAGCCTTCAGCAAACGCTTGTTCAAATTGAGGGCTTCTTGAAAGATTCTAAAGTAGCATATAAGATTGTCGAAACACCTGTGGTAAAAGTGAAGAATGAAAAGGGTGTGGAGTACTCTAGAACATTCGTGAGCCAAGTTCCTTATAAGTGCTTAGTAGTCCATTCAAGCGGCGCAGTTTTGCCTATTGGTGATATTCAAAATTTTAATGAAATAAAAGACGCTCTTTCCAAGGGAGGTAATTACCAAAATTCCATTGATGAATCAACGCAGGAGGGAAGAGAGGAGGCTAAACGAGAAATGGAAAGATCTCTCGGGAATCCGGTCTCTGATCCGAATGAAAAACCACAAGAGTTACCTCAAAATCAAATTCTTCAAAAAGGGGAGCCTGTAACTAACCAGAAAAAATAATATGTCAAAAAAAGCAACTGCAATATTTTTTATACTCATGATAGTGGCTGGTGCTCTACAATCATGTAAGAATAAGCCTTCTGGTTTTAAGACAAGAGTTTCTGGAGACTCGCTTTTCATTCAAAGACCTACGTTAGTTTTGGTGCCTTGGAATGTTGTAGCTCAGGGCACTCCAGAGGAGGCGGCAATGTATAGAGAGGCAGAGGAAAAATCTAAATGGTATCGAGCAAAATTTGGATCAGAGAAACTTGACGTCTATTTCGGTCAAACGCAGCTAGTCACTTTTCAAGACACAACAGGTGAAATGGCACCTGTTTTTACCAATATGAAATTAGATGGTTATGAATTGGCAATATTTGATTCACAAGGAAAGCCTCATTATGCGAAGAGTTGGGACTATGAGGAAGGAATTATTGAAATTATGGATTCACTAAAATTACCGATTAATCCATCCCCGATTTATACGAATAGCCTTACAAAAGAAGAGGCATCTAAAGAAGCACAATAAGATGAGCACAGTAAGATTTAATAAAATAGTTTTTTCCATCACAATTTTCATAGGTATTGCTACCGCAATGGTCTCTTGTGGTGAAGGTTCAGGTGAAAAGAAGCAAGATCAAGTTGACTCTTCTAATGTTGTTCTACCTCCTTCAGGAGTTGGAGATAATGAAGTGTTTAAATCCACCGGAGAAACAATCGTTTTTTTCGAGCGATCTCCATCGTCTGCACAAGAAAAAGGGCTTGATAGAGATTCTAAATTTCAGTCAGATGTAGAAGCCTTCCGTTTGTTCGCGAATGCAGAAATGGAAAAGTTAAAAGGTCGTGGATTTAATTGTTTTAAATCTCAAGAAAATCATATTAAAATATCAATTACGAAAACTCAAGTTTTCGTAGTAAATACGAATACTCGTGAAGAGCATTTTGGTGTGATTTTATCAAAGCTTGGCGCGCAACCAAAGGTTATTTCCGGTATGCCAACTTCCGAGTCGTTGCAACTTGAGATTGACCAATTCTACAAAAAGTAGTGATATAGTCAAGGGATAAGAATTTCTGAATTTCGAATCGAGAATCATTCTTCGACGAGGTTAGGAACGCTCCCATTGAGAATTAAGAATAGAGAATTAAGAATTTAAATAAACAAGCCATGCGTTTTCGTCCAGGAGTTTTAACAGGTTCAGAAGTAACCGAATTATTGAATGATGCGAAGGAAAGAGGATATGCTCTACCTGCAGTGAATGTAATTGGAACTAACAGTGTGAATGCTGTGTTAGAAACAGCTCGCGATGTAAATTCTCCAGTGATAATTCAATTCAGTAATGGAGGTGGTGCCTTCTATGCTGGTAAAGGATTGAAAAACGATGCGCAGCAAGCTTCTGTATTAGGCTCTGTGAGCGGCGCGCAGCACATTCATATGATGGCTGAGGCGTATAATATTCCTGTGATCATCCACACCGACCATTGTGCTAAAAATCTTTTGCCTTGGATGGATGGAATGTTAGAACATGGCGAACGTCATTTCGAGAGAACTGGTAAGTCTTTGTTCTCTTCACACATGCTTGATTTTAGCGAAGAACCATTGCATGAAAACATTGAGCTTTGTGTGAAATATTTGGAGCGTATGTCAAAGATGGGCATCACACTCGAAATTGAATTGGGTGTAACAGGGGGAGAAGAAGACGGCGTTGATAATTCAGGTGTAGATAGCAGCAAGCTGTACACACAACCAGAAGACGTGGCTTATAGCTATGAGCATTTGATGAAGGTTGATTCAAAGTTCACAGTGGCTGCAGCATTCGGAAACGTACACGGCGTATACAAGCCAGGCAACGTGAAATTGGAACCCATCATCTTGAAAAATTCTCAAGAATACGTTCAGAAAAAATTCAACACTGGAGACAAACCCATTCACTTCGTATTCCACGGAGGAAGTGGAAGTACTCAAGAAGAAATTCGTGAGGCCATCAGCTACGGTGCCATCAAAATGAACATCGATACAGATATGCAGTATGCATATATGGAAGGTATTAGAAATTATATGGCTGATAAGTCAGGATACTTACAAGCTCAAATTGGCAATCCAGAAGGATCAGATAAGCCTAATAAGAAATATTACGATCCACGTGTTTGGTTAAGAGAAGGGGAGAAGACCTTCGTAACACGCCTCCGCCAAGCCTTCGAAGACCTAAACGCCATCGGCAAAAACGCATAACCCGTATCGAGATGCAGGGTTCCTGAGCTTGTCGAAGGACGATTCTCAAATCTTGATTCTCAATTCTCGAATTTCAAATTGAGAATTGAGAATAGAGAATTGAGATTTGGACAGGGCTACTTGAATTTGGAGCCTTTTTAGTCGTGGTGCTGCATGTATTTGATTAATCCAATGATCTGTTTTGAAATGGTATTACACAGCTCAGTTAATCGCTTGTAAGTGGTTTCATCGAGACATCCATTGTAATGGGCTCGGGTAATTTGATTTTCACATTCATAGCACGAGCCGTTGGAAATCGTAAGAAATTGTATAGTTTCCTTGTTTCCTAGTCTTCCAAATCCTTCGGCAATATTGTCGGATATACTGCCGGCGGAAGCTTCTATTTGGTCTCTCAATCTAAATAATCGTTTTTCTTGGAGCGTCGCCAACACAGGCACAATTTCTTTGTATAAATTGATTGAGCACTTCCACATTTCAGAGTCTTTATAATTTTTCATGAAACAAAAATCAGCAGAAAGTTCAATTGTTAAAATTATGCTTAACACAAATATTCCATGCTGTAACAACACATATATAACATACAACCTTTCAATTTTCCAGATCAAAAATTGAGAATTGAGAATTGTCCTTCGACAAGCTCAGGAACCGTTCTTATTGAGAATCGTCCTTCGACAAGCTCAGGAACCGTTCTTATTGAGAATTGTCCTTCGACAAGCTCAGGAACCGTTCTTATTGAGAATTTAGAGTTAAGATTTGAGAATCGAGAATCGTTTTCTACCTATTTCCCGGTACAAACAAAAAAAAATATGGTGTGAGGCTACCATTTTTGATTATTTCGTCATAACATTGCGTATGCTTATCCTTAACAAGCATCCTTAACAAATTTATTATTTAATCAAAACCAAATTTTCTATGAGCAACAAATACTCATCGGGCCGAACGAGTTGGCCCAAGTATTATGCGCTACTCTTAGTAGCATTTTTGTTCTCGCAGGGCGCCTTTGCACAAATTAGTGCATATGCGTTTTCCCAATCAACTGGGACTTACACGGACCTAGCAGCCCCTACGGCACTAGGCACTGCTACAACTCAAACTGGAGCTACCTCATTGGATGATGTTATCTATCCTTTGACTTTTCCAGGAGGGTTCAGTTTTACTTTCAACGGGACTGCTTACACTGCATGTAACATTTCTACCAACGGGTTTATTACTTTCGGAGCAACGGCTCCAACCGCTGGAAACTATACTCCTATAAGTGGTACAGAAGCCTACGCTGGTGCCATTGCAGCTTGGGGTAGAGACTTGAACGCGCCATTCAACTTAGGTGGTCGTACGGGAACTATTGGTTATGAACTAGTAGGAACTGCGCCAAACAGAGAATTGGTAATTGAGTGGAAGAATTTTAGACCAGTTTTTGCGTCTTCTACTACAAACGTTTACACACTTAGCTTTCAAATCAGATTGCAAGAGACTACAAATAATGTTGTAGTTAGGTATGGTGGACCGCTTTCTTTTGCTGTTGGTTCTACTGCTATTACTGGTAGTGCTACAACTGGACCATTCATCGGTCTTAGAGGTGCAAACAATACGGCGTTCAACACAAGAACAAACGCTGCAACTGTTGTATTTACTTCAAGTACAGCGAGCACTGTGAACACTAATCGTCAAACTTTCAACACAAACGTATCTCCTCCAGGTATGCCAACTTCAGGTTTGACATACACTTGGACAGCTCCAGTGGGTTGTGAAACTGTATCATTAGCGGGTGGAACAACAACTGGAACGGCTTCAATTTGCTTGGGGTCTTCTTCAACATTGTCAGTGACTGGCTCAACTAGCGGTGCAACTGGATTAACGTATCAGTGGTATTCATCACCAACTTCAGGTGGTCCATTCACTTTGATTCCTGCTGCAACTGGAGCAACTTATGTTGCTACGCCAACATCTAACACATATTATCAGCGTGAAACAATTTGTGCTGCTAATACTACTAACGCATTCAGCACAGAATTCTTAGTTTCTGTTACATCTCCGAGCTATACTGTTTTTAACGGTACTAGCTACATTCAAGATTTTGAATCTTGGTCAAGCATCTGTAACACAACTGATGCTCCAGCTTCTGAGTGGAGAGTTACACCTGTAACTGGAAACACTAGCTGGAGAAGACATGATCAGGGTGCATCTGCAGCTTGGTCTTCTGCTAACGGACTTTACTCACCTAACTTCTCTACTGGTGCGTTTTCTGCTCGTTTCCACTCATATGATGCCTCTTCTGGATCACAAGGTTCTCTGGATTTGTACATTGACCTTTCTGCTTCAACAGGATTAGTAGAGCTTGGTTTCGATCAAATCAATACTTCTGGTACAGATGTGTTGGCAGTATTGGTGTCAACTGACGGCGGTTTGAACTTCACTCAAGTCGGAACTAACATTGGAACTGCAACTACTTGGACAAGAAGAACATTCAATATTACCTCAACATCTGCAACTACTGTTATCAGATTAAGAGGTCAATCAGATTTCGGAACCACCGATATCGGAGTTGACAACCTTTCTATCTTCCCTGCTTGCGTGGGAACTCCAACTGGAGGTACAGCTATCGCTTCTACCTCTCTTGCTTGTTCTGGAGCATCCTTTACAATCAACGTATCTGGCGCTACAGCAGCAGCTGGTTTGACTTACCAGTGGCAAACTTCTCCAGACGGATTTGATCCATGGACAAACGTTGCTACTAATGGTACAAACGCTACTTTATCAACTTCTATCACAGCTCCAACATATTTCAGAAGAATAACTACTTGTTCTCTTTCATCTGAATTTGCACCATCTTCATTGGTGTATGTAGATTTGAATGTTCCAACAGAGTGTTATTGCACACCAATTTACACAACTGGTAAAACTGCTGGTGACTTGATTTCTAATATCGAAATTATTGGAACCACTTTGGCTAATAACTCTGGAACTGCTCAAGTAAACCCAGCATACACGTATTTCACAGGCCAACCAAACTACACAGGAACTATGTCTGCTGGTGGTGCTTACACAGTAAGTGTTACTGTAGGTGTATGGGGTAGCCAAGTTATCAAGGCTTGGATTGACTACGATGATGACGGAGTTTTCGAATCAACTGAAGTTATCGGTTCAACTATCGTTGCTCCAGGTCAAGGTTTGGCAGGTCCATTCCCTCCAGCAACTTTCCCAATCTCTTTGAGCTGTAACCCTCCACTTGGAACACACAGAATGAGAGTTCGTGACGTATGGCAATCAGGTGGTCAACCAACTACTGCTAACTTAGATCCTTGCAACAGCTATGGTTTCGGTGAAACAGAAGACTACTTGGTGACTATTACTACTGCTGTACCATGTCCTGCAGTATCTAACGTAGTAGCAGGCGCGGCTACAACTAATAGCGTTCCTTTCACTTGGAACATTGGTTGTGTTGAAACAGCTTGGAACGTAAGCTATGGTCCAGTTGGTTACAATCCAACATCTGCAGGTACTGTAGTTCCAACTACAACCAACACTGCATTTGTACTTACTGGTCTAGCTGAATCTACTTCATATGATGTGTATGTGGCTGCTGACTGCGCTGCAAACGGAACATCAACTTGGGTAGGTCCTATTACAGTTACTACACTTTCAGGTAACGACAACTGTTCTAATGCATACGACTTGTCATTGTTTACTAGCCCATTCACTGGTTCAACAGCAGGTCTTGCGAGCGATGTTACAACAGGCTGCAGCACGCAAACTTCTCCAGACGCAGTAGTATATATTACTGTTCCAGCAGGATATGGTTTGAACATTGCACAAACTGCAAACAGCTATGACTCATATGTGAGTGTTTACTACGGAGCTACTTGCCCAGGTACAACACAAATTACGTGCTTTGACGATCCAGACATCCAAAGCGTTAACTGGACAAATACCACAGGTGTTTCTCAAAACGTTTATTGGGTGCAGGAAGGCTTCGGCACTGGAGCTGGTACTTACACTTTGACTTGGAGCCTTATTGCTCCCTGCACTGGTACTCCATCTGCAGGAACTGCATCTTCAACTACAACCTCAACTTGTGGTGAAGTTCCATTTACTATCAACGTAACTGGTGGTTCTACTGATATTGGAATTACTTACCTATGGGAAGTAAATACTGGATCAGGTTGGTCTTCTACTGGTGTGACTACAGCAAACTTTACTGGTTCACAATTAGTGGCAAGCTCTTACCGTCGTGTTACTACATGTACAACAAGTGGTTTGAGCGCAACTTCTAATGAAGTAGCCATCTCAATGAATCCTCCATTGTCTTGCTATTGCATACCAACTACAACTTTCGGTTGTACTGACGGAGACGTAATCGCTCGTGTTACTTTGAACACTTTGGATAATAACTCAGGTACTGGTTGTCCTTCTGGAACACTAGGATATTCTGATTACACAACTGATCCACTATTAACTACAACGCTTCAAGCGGGTTCAACTTACGGTTGCACAGTTTATGCTGGACAGTACAGTGAAGGATACGCTGCATGGATCGATTACAATGATGATGGAGTATTCTCTACATCTGAGCGTATCGGTTTCTCTGCAGGTCAGGTTACTGGTTCTGGTCAAGTAGGAGTACTTGGTTCTTCTGCTACTTTCCCAATTACATTGGCTTGTAATCCTCCACTAGGTCAACACAGACTTCGTGTACGTGCGATGTTCGCATTGAACGGAAGTGCAGTTACTCCATGTGCTAACAACGCTTATGGTGAGATTGAAGATTACACAATCACTATCTCACAAGCGGTATCATGTCCTGCTCCTTCAGCATTTGTTAACAGTGGTACAACTAACAGCAGCGCTTCATTCACATGGAACGTAGGTTGTGTTGAAACAGCTTGGCAGTTGGAGTACGGTCCTCAAGGTTATACCGTGGGTACAGGAACTCTTTCAAACGTTACTACAAATACAAACGCGCAGATCACTGGATTGAACCCAGAGACAAACTATGACGTTTATGTTCGTGCTAATTGTGGCCCTGGCGATCAGTCAGTTTGGGTAGGACCTGTTCTTATCACTACTGGTTGTGCATCTGCACCTCTAACTTATACTCAAAACTTTGATGGTCCAACAGCTGACTGTTGGGTTATTCAAAACGTTACAGGTACAACTACCATTAACTTGGCAACAACAGGATCAAACCCAACTACTTCACCATTTGGTGGTAGCCAAATGTTGTTCTTCAACTCATTCAGCTCTTCTAACGGTAACCAGTCACGCGTAATCGCTGCTCCAGTTACTTCAGTAGGTGCTCAATCTATTGATGTTGAATTCTGGTGGAGAAATGAGAACAACCCATCTTACAGTGCTGGTCAGTACTTGAATGAAGGGGTGCAAGTTCAGTGGTCAACTGACGGAGCTTCTTGGACAAATGCTGGTGCGTTTATCACTCGTCACGATGCATCTTTAGCATCTGGCACAGCTGAATGGAAGAAGAAAGAATTGACTCTTCCTGCAGGTACTGGTAACCAACCAACTGTTTATGTAGCATTGTTGTTCCGCTCAGCATTTGGTGACAACTGCTTCTTGGATGAATTTGCTCTTAAGGCAACTCCTCCAAACTGTGTTGGTATTCCTAACGTTGGTGTATTGACTGGTCCTGCTACCGCATGTTCAGGTCAGAACTTCACACTTGGTGTAGCGACTCCATTAACAGGTTATGTATATCAGTGGCAGCGTGTAACTAGCGCAGGTTGGGTGAATATCCCAGGTGCTAATGGTTCTACATTAACTACAACACAAACTGTTGCTACAACTTACCGTTGTCGTGTGACTTGCTCTCTTCCTGGTGGTTACTTAGGTATCTCTGCTCCGAAGACAGTGGGTATGACAAATGGTACTGAGTGCTATTGCACACCAACTGGTGGTGATAATACAGGTGGTGACCATATTGAATCAGTTGAACTTGGCGGAATCAATAACATTTCTGGACCAAATGCTTCAACTTACACCCTGTATCCTGCCGATCCAGGCCTTACAACATCTGTTGCTGCTGGTGGCGAATATGTGGCTGAAATCACAGCTGGTGATTGGACTTCAAGCAATTATTTGGCTGCTTGGATTGACTTCAACCGCAATGGTATTTTTGAAACTTCAGAGAAAATCGGTAACTCAGGTTCACTTGGTGCATTTGGAGTTGCAACATTCAACTTCATCGTTCCTGCAAACGCAAGCTTAGGTACTTCTCGTCTTCGTGTGCGTGAAGTATTCGGAAGTGCTGGTGTGAATGCAGATCCATGTAACACTGTAGGTTTCGGTGAAACAGAAGACTACGTAGTAACTCTTGTTGCTGGTGTTGCAAACGATGCTCAAGCTAACGCTACAGCTGTTGCTCCTCCACAATTCCCAGGTTGCTCTAACTTCAACATCAACCTTGCAAACGCGACACCTTCTGAAGGTTCTGGTAACGACGTATGGTACCGCTTCACTGCTGTATCTAACGCAGTTCGTATCGCTGTAACAGGTACACAAAACGTTGAAATCGAAGTTGAAGATGCTTTGGGTGCTTCTGTACCAACTGCTTCTGCAACTACAACTGCTGATGCTTCATCTACAGGTTCTGAAATCTACATCACAGGCGGTCTTACTCCAGGTCAACAATACTGGGTGGCTGTTCGTGATATGAGCGGAACTCCAGGTACTGCTAGTGTTTGTATCCAAACATTGAACGACTCACGTTGTGACAATGGTCCAAACTTCGCTTCATTGTGTCAAGCATTCAAAGCTGACTGGACTGGTACAAGCAGCTACAACTTCAGCTTCACTAATACTGTAACAAGCGCAGTTTACACTGCAAGCTCAACTAACAGCACTCAGATCTTGTTGTCAAGTGTTGCTGGTCTTCAGTATGGTCAATCTTACAACGTATCTGTAAGCTCAGTATTCAACCTAGTTGATGCAGCTGGTGCTCCAGTACAAGTAATTGCTAACAGCAATGAATCTTGCACTATCACTATCGCTCCACAACCAGCTGTAAACTTGAGACTTGCTGACCGTGATCCAGTAACTCGTGCTATCGGTGCATTCATTTCTACTGATATCTCTGTATGTGCTGTTCAATCATGGGATTGGAGCTTCGAGTTGGTTGACAACTTGGGTGCACCTGCTGATCTTATCGGCGCTCAAATCGTAAACACTGGTTCTTCTTCACGTTACTTCCGTACTAGCAATATCCCTGGGGTATTCGGTGGTGCTCGTTACCGTGTGAGAATCCGTCCAGTATTCGCTTCAGGTCCTGGTACTTTTGATGATGCTAGCTTCTTCTACCTGCGTATCGCTGGTGTTGCACCAGGTATGGTTGTAGCTGATGAAGAAACTACTCCATCTGAATTGTACATGGAACGCAATACTGAAAACGGTGTATTCGCAGCGATCTATCCTAACCCATCTAACGGTGAGTTGGTGAACTTGAACCTTGCGGGTATCGATTCAGAGAACGTGAACATCCGCATCATGGATGCTACTGGTCGCGTTGTATGGACTAACCGTTACGTTGTTGAAGGTGCTCTTAACACTGTTCTCGCATTTGATCGTCCACTTACTTCAGGTCTCTACATGGTAGAAATGACCTTCGGTAATGAAGTGATCACTGAGCGTATGATGGTTACGAAGTAAGCATTCAAAAACTCATAATATTAAAAGCCCCTCGTCTTGGACGAGGGGCTTTTTTTTTACATATATTGCAGGACGTGTACAACATACACTAACTAAACAAACCGCCGACCTACGTATGAACCAACGCAAATTAGGCTTCTGGGAAATCTGGAATATGAGCTTCGGATTTCTAGGAATTCAGTTCGGATTCGAACTCCAAAACTCAAACGTTAGTAGAATTTTCGAAACGCTCGGAGCCAATAAAGACGAGATTCCAATTCTATGGATTGCCGCGCCACTTACAGGATTGCTAGTGCAGCCAATTATTGGATATTTGAGTGATCGCACCTGGCATCCTTACTGGGGAAGAAGAAGACCTTATTTCTTCATAGGAGCAATATTAGCATCATTGGCATTATTCATCATGCCCAATTCACCTGCGCTTTGGATAGCGGGCGGTATGCTATGGGTGTTAGATGCTTCGATTAACATTTCAATGGAGCCGTTCCGTGCATTTGTTGGAGACAAACTTCCATCAGAACAACGAACCAAAGGCTTTGCCATGCAAAGCTTTTTCATCGGTACCGGATCAGTAATTGCCGCTGCATTACCGTGGGTATTTACCAATTGGTTTGGCATCAGTAATACTGCTGAAAGCGGTGTAATTCCTGACTCAGTGAAATGGTCGTTTTATGTCGGGGGTGTTGCCTTCCTCGCAGCGGTACTTTACACAGTATTCACCACTAAAGAAATTCCTCCACACGATATGGAGGAGTTTAATGCCGAGCGAAAAAAGACTTCGCTGGCTAAGGCCTTTGCAGAACCGTTTACGGGCATTCTCAAAATGCCAAAGACCATGCGCCAGCTGGCGTGGGTTCAATTCTTCACATGGTTCTCTCTATTCGCAATGTGGATTTATTCGACCAACGCTGTCACTGCGAATATTTATGATATGAAAATTGATCGACCTATTTTCGATAAAATACAGTCAGACCTTTCAACGAGTTTGGCCGATTTTAAAGGCACTCCAGAAGAGTTGAAGCAATTGAGAAATTTGACTGTGGATGCAGCGGATGCACTTCAATTCCAATCAGGAAAAAGTGATGTTGCCATTTCTATTAATCTAGCAAATCACTATTCGGAAAGTGCTGTAATGAATGAAGCAGAAAAGGCAGAGTTGAACCGAGTGCGCACACAATACAATGATGGCGCCGACTGGCTCAATATCTGTTCTTCGATTCGAAATGGAGTGGCGGCGCTATTTGCATTATTGCTTCCCTTTATCGCAAAATTGACTAATCGAAGAAAGACCCACATGATCTGCCTAATCATCGGTGGACTTGGTTTGATATCACTTCGATTCATTTCAGACCCCATGATGATCGCAGTATCGATGGGATTAGTGGGTATCGCTTGGGCGAGTATCTTGTCTATGCCTTATGCTATCCTTGCTGGAAATCTTCCTGCGGATCGTATGGGATATTTTATGGGAGTATTCAATTTCTTCATCGTAATTCCTCAGATTGTTGCAGCTACCATTTTCGGATATCTCGTAGCACACGTTTTTGGTGGAAATACAATGAGCATCATCACCCTAGGAGGCTGCACCATGATCCTAGCAGGCCTACTCTCGCTGAAAGTGAGAGATGAAGACTAAAGGAGAAGCGGAGAAGGGGATATGGAGAGAGGATATGGAGAGAAGATATGGAGAAGGGGAGGGAGGATATGGAGAAGAAATTTCAGGTTTTATGAAAAAAAAATCTCGCGCAAAGCGAGATTTTTTTTGTGATTTGTTACTTGTAATTTGTCTCTCGTCACTTGTCTCTTCTTCCTTCTCCATATCCCTTCTCCGCTTCTCCATATCCCCTCTCTCCATATCCCTTCTCCGCTTCTCCCTCACAAATGGTGCCCGAAGACTTTGCGTTTGGTTTCTAGATAGAATTGATTTTCGGCGTGCTTTGGAGTAGTGAGCGCTATGCGCTCAACCACCTCAATGCCGGAACCCATCAAGGCTTCGAATTTCTCTGGATTATTCGTCAGAATTCGCACTTTTTTTATTTGAAAAAAATGAAGAATGTCTATTGCTGGGGTGAAATCGCGCTCGTCGGCGTGAAAGCCCAAGGCAATGTTGGCTTCTGCAGTGTCCATTCCTTTGTCTTGAAGATTGTAGGCCTTGAGCTTGTTTACAAGCCCTATTCCTCGTCCTTCTTGTCGTAGGTAGATGATTATGCCGCCATTGGCCTCAACGTGTTTCATTGCAGCTTGTAATTGCTCTCCGCAATCGCAACGCAAACTTCCAAAAACATCTCCCGTCAAACATTCGGAGTGAATTCTGATATCTACTACACCATCCAACTTCGTATTTTCAGCTACCAGCGCGAGATGTGGAAGTTCAGGTCTGCCGCTATCAAAAGCGTGCATTGTGAATTTTCCGACCTGCGTTGGTATGTTCGCTGAAACTAATTTTCCTTCCATTATAATCCTGATACAAATTGTTTTTTCGGGTACTTCGCACTAAAGCGAAGTTGTTTTTTTACAGTCGTTCCTGCTGGAATGGTCAACTTCCAAGTCACCTTACCAGTGGTTTCATCGTAGGTACCACCAGATAGCTCTTCTGTCTCGACTTCCAACTCGCCATTTTGTGAGATCGGTAATTGATCTTCTACTTCAATAGTGATGTCTTGTTTCTTCGTGTTGGTAATACTGATTTCGTAAGCTTTCGTAGTCTTTTGCTTCGATCCGAAAGTAGTGGTTTGGCAGTATTCCTTGATCTGATCACGCTTGATATTGATCGCGCGGTCGCGACCAAGTGAAATCGTCAACGTATCATTTGCTTGCACAGGATCAATATATCCTTTGCCTACAAATGTGCCTTTGAAATAGATGTTACTTTCTCCAGGCAACAAGCTATACTGCATCCAATTGGTCAAACGCGCTCTTAAGAAGGCATCATTATCCAATTTCGGGATCGTCACATAATCGTACAACGCAGTGATCGTTTCTTTTTGCATAATGACATCATATTGCTGATTATCGCTTGGGATATCATATGGCAGGCTTATCTTAAACTCAGTACTTACAGTATTGTTCTGAATAGAGGTGAAATCAGCCATTGTCTTGCCTTTGAAAAGGTCTTGCTCTCCAATTGCATCTGAGTAAGCGACGGATGGGGTTGCATTCAATTCATAAGCAGGTGCACCAGCCTTGTATTCCAAACGCTTTTGATATTGTTGGTACAAATTGATGTACCAAGGGCTGAGCTGTGGTGCTTGTCCACCAATGTTCGGATTGCCGGTAGAAATCGTAAGATTTACATCGTTCCAATCATTTCCAGTGCTCTGGAAAACCTTGGCTCTGTAGGCAAATTCTATGTTTGAATTGATATCCTCAGCGCGCAGGTCATATACGGGATACCAGCCTGCTTGATAGGCAAAATAAGAGACTTTTAGATTTGATTTTTGCTCTTTGGATGATTGCACAGTGATAAGAATTTCACTCGGGTTTTCATTGATGCGAGCATTCAATTGGCTCAATTGATTTTGTAACCGAATGATCGTTCGGTTGTTGCTGTTTTCTTGTTCAGTCAATTCCAACCAGCGGTATTCAATTTGCTTCATTCGCTCACGGAAGAAGTTGGCCATTTCTTCCAGGTCTTCAGCGATGAGTGTACCATTCGCTCCTTTGATGGATTTATTGGCTTCAAGAAGTGTTTTCTCTTGCAATACTACGTTCTTCAATCCCTGCACTTCTTTCTGCTTGAATTGCATGTCTTCTAAGCTATCGCTGATGACTTTGATTTTTGGATTGCGAGAAGCATCCACCGAATAATTGACTTGATGTCTAACGGATACGATGGTGTAGTTTGAGTTACCCTCCACTTGAATAGAGTTCGGGTCGAGGTTGACTGTGAGGTCAGAGATGCGAAGTTGATTTTCGCCTGCTTTTAAGGAGATATCACCTGTGTGTGTGACTTGAGCTCCGGCCATGAACACCGTTACATCGGTGATCTTTGGTTCAATGAGTTTTGCCGTTTGTCCAAATGACGCTACTGTAGCGGCTAGTAGGAGGAAAGCAATGATGATTTTTTTCATAATCCTTGGGATATTGTTTGCGAAGTTAACTCAACTATCGCGCCTTTTTTATCTATTACCTGTGAACATTTATCGCGTTCACGATAATTGTATTTTTTCCATAGCAAATCTCTCAATGAGATTTAAATCATGGCTTGAAAACAATACAATTTTATTCAGCTCTTGTGCTGTTTTAGAGAGGAGCTCGAATACTTCGTCTTTTGCGATGTAATCAAGGAATGCTGTTGGTTCATCGAGGAGGATGATGGGAGTTTCTTGGATAAATGCTTTTGCGATCATCACCTTTTGCATCTCGCCATCACTGAGCTTTTCCAGTGATTGTTGAAGCAGATGAGTAACACCTATTTTTTCAGCGAACTGCATTATGATTTCAAGGTCTTTTGCCTCATCCATTTTCAATAATTGGTGCGGATAGCGCCCCATTTCGAGTACTGTTTGTACAGAAATGCCTTGCACCGGTGGACGAGCCGTGAGCACCAAACTCACCAAGCGAGCCAGCTCCAATGGTTTACATTCACTTAGGTTTTGACCGTTGTAGAAAACTCCGCCGCTCAATGCTGGTGTCAATCCCGCAATGGTGCGGATGAGCGTCGATTTACCTGTTCCATTTCTCCCCATCAATGCAGTCAATCGGCCCGGTAGAAGGGTAGTATTGATTTCGCAAAGCACCTTATTTGGGAAGCCAACGCGCAAGTTTTTTATTTCAAGAGGTTGGCTCATATCAGTGCTTTTGACTTTGCGTTTTTTACCAAAATAAAAATAACAACCGGTGCTCCCATCGCGGAGGTCACTGCATTAAGAGGAATTTCAACTGTTTTGGAAATAAGGTCACATCCCATTCCCACGGTAGCGCCCATGAGCAGCATCGGAAGGAAGAGCGTTCCGTGGTGCGTTGTCTTGAGCAAGATTCTCGTAAAATGCGGAACTGCCAGTCCGATAAAGGCGATGGGGCCGCAAAAAGCAGTGATTACTCCAGCCATAGTGCCGCTCACTATGATCATCACGACTCTCATTTGCTTCACCGAAACTCCTAGTGATTGGGCGTATTCATCGCCAAGCATCAATATATTCAAGGCTTTTTTCTTGAAAAAAATAACCATAGCTCCAACCGCGACGATCGCTGCCATGACCTGGATTTCCAAATAATTCGTATCGGTAAATGTTCCCATTCCCCACAGCACGTAGCTTCTCAGCGCTTCAGGATTGGTTTTGAATTGGAGCACACTTACAATAGCGCTAGTGAAATGGCCTAGCATGATCCCCACAATGAGTAAGCTCACTTGATCGCGCATGCGAGAGGCAATGGCAATGACGAGTAATAAGACCAACACTGCACCGAGCATGGCCGCCCCAGCAGTAGTAAACGTACCCAAGGTGCCTTGCATGGGTATTCCAATCAAAAAACCAGACATCATGAGTAAGGCTACTCCAAGAGAAGCTCCGCTTGTAATGCCGAGAATAGACGGGGAGGCGAGAGGGTTTCGGAAAAGGGTCTGCATGATCCAACCACTCAAAGCCAATCCAGCCCCCGACCAAAAGGCCGTGAATAGCCGAGGAATGCGCGATTCCCAAATGATGACGCTTTGTGCCGACTCGCTTTCATTTTTACCCAAAATGGAAAGAATGCTTTGAAAATCAATAGAAACCGAGCCCGTGGTCAACTCCATTGCCGCGAAAATCAAGCATAGCGCAGTTAGTAGGATAATTGTAATCCAATAATTCCGCGTTGAATGTGGGCTCTGACTCGACATGGGGTGCAAACTTCCCCCTTTTTTGGCGCTTTTCGAAAAATGATAATAAAAAAAAACACTAAAAATGAGATTTGACGCGCGCTAGTACCGACTTTTGCGGCCTTATTGCAGATACCTTATTATGAAATTTGACCGTAATACCATTATTGGTTTGTTATTAATGCTCGGCCTAGTGATCGGGTTTTCATGGTTCACATCACCATCACCTGAAGAATTAGCAGAGAAACAAAAGCAAGATAGTCTTGCACAAGTGCAAGCAGCAACTCCACAGTTGCCAGCTTCTGCTCCAGCAGCAGCTATCATCCCAGCAGAGAGCTTTGCTTCTGATAGTGCGCTCAATGCAGCTCTCGATAGCAGATTCGGCATTTTTGGTGCGGCTGCTATGGGACAAGAAAAGGACATCGTTGTAGAAAACAATAAAATCAAAGTTACTTTCAGTACCAAGGGTGGTATGATTAAGAATGTAACCTTGATGGATGGATACAAGCGCTACAAGGATCAACAACCAATTGAATTGTGGGTGGATAGTCTTTCGAAGATGAAACTCACCATGAACTTGGCTGGAAAAGGAAAATACAGTTCTGATTATTTCTTCTTCACTCCCAGCGCTAATAGTGTAGATGCGAAGTCTAATGCACAAGATCTGGTGATGCGTTTGGCAACAAATGATCCTGCTAAGTTTTTGGAATTAACCTATCACTTCGAACCGAACAGTTATTCGGTTCCTGTAAAAGTAAATGTGGTAGGAATAGGTAATGAATTGCAATTGGGTGCGGACAATATGCGCTTTCAGTGGCTTGCTGTAGGTCATGCGAATGAAAAAGGTATCTCTGCTGAGCGCAGCAAATGCTCTGTTTATTTCAGAGAAAATGAAGAAGACCGTGACTACCTCAGTGAGAGCAGTGATGACGTTACTCGTACAGAAAAATCTATCAATTGGGTAGCCTTCAAGCAAGATTATTTCACGGCTGCAATTATTAGCGGCACGAACTTCAAAGCAGAAGGAGAGCTTGCGGTTCAGGTCATGAAAGATAGCGTGACTACCAAGAGATACTACGCTGACCTAGCACTTCCATTAACAGGAGTGTCGGCTTCTACGGATATGGAGTTTTACTTCGGTCCAAACGATTACAATTATTTATCTGAAGTTAAAGCAGAGGAGTTTGATAACATCATCGACTACGGATGGAGCATTATTGGCGTGATCAATAAATATGTTGTTCGTCCATTGTTCTGGTTTTTCTCTTCATACATCACAAGTTTTGGATTGATCATTTTGATCGTGACGATCATCATCAAAATGGTGTTGTTCCCAATCACTTGGAAGAACTTCTTGAGCAGTGCTAAAATGCGCGTGTTAAAGCCAGAGATTGATGAGATCAATAAGAAGTATGAAAAGGCAGAGAATCCTGTAGAAAAGCAACAAGCCATCATGGCGTTGTATCGTCAGACCGGCGTGAATCCTTTTGCTGGATGTATTCCAGTGTTACTTCAAATGCCGATTCTTTATGCGATGTTCCGATTCTTCCCAGCAGAAATTGTATTGCGCGGCAAGAGTTTCTTGTGGGCAGATGATTTGGCTGCTTATGATAGCATCTTTAGTTGGACTCAGAATATTCCTATTCTTTCGGATATATATGGCAATCACATCAGTGGTTTCACTTTGTTGATGGCAGCTTCCACTTTTGTTTACACAAAAATGAGCATGAGCGCGCAGCCAACGGTGCAACAACCTGGTATGCCGAACATGAAGGTGATGATGAATCTTTTCACCATCATGATGCTATTCTTCTTCAATAATATGCCGTCTGGATTGAGCATGTATTATTTTACTGCAAACATGATTTCGATCGGACAAATGTTTGTGATTAAAAATTACATCATTGACGAAGGAGCGATCAGAGCGAAGATTGAAGAGAACAAGAAGAAGCCTAAGAAGAAATCAAGCTTTGCGGAGCGTCTCGAACAAATTCAGAAGGATCAACAGAAGAAGTTGAGCGAGCGAAAAGGCAAATAATTTTTTCGGCAGGGTTCGTGTAATTCTCGGAAAAAAATGTTCCGATGAATCACAGAAAAACAATTTTAATGAAAGCATTCATTTCAAAATTATTCTTAGCACTCGCGATCACAACATCAGCAGTTTCTGTTGGATGCAAGTCCAAGGATAAGACTGCCGCAACGCCGGATATAACAGTAGCGCCGACTCCAGAGACGCCAACACCACCAGTGGTGGAAGAGGTGCAGAAAGAAGAGCTATTGATCTCCATGATGCGTACTGCTTGCTACGGTACTTGTCCCATCTACAATGTGCAGATTTACACAACGGGACGAGTTCAATACGAAGGGAAAAACTTTGTAGATCGTATCGGTAGTTACCATACAACCTTCGATAAAGCCTCTCTTCAAAAAATAGAAGAGAAGATTCGCAGCATCAATTACTTTAGTTTACAGGATAAATACGATTCTCCCATCACGGATTTACCTAGTGTCATTACAGAAGCTCATCTTGACGGTCAAGTCAAGAAGATTGAAGATCGACATAAGGGTCCAAAAGAGTTGGATGAACTGTATGCCGAAATAGATGCTCTGCTGGCGGAGGCCAAGTGGGTCAAAGAATAGAAACCATTTTTTTACAACCATAACAAATCATGAAAAGTAGATTGAAATTAGTTCTTCTCGCTTTGTTGGCTTTGCCAATGTTCGTTCAAGCGAATGAAGGAATGTGGCTCGTAAGCCTTCTCAATCGAGTGAATGAAGCTGAGATGAAAAATCTCGGACTCAACTTGACTGCGGAAGAAATTTACAGCATCAACAATGCATCACTCAAAGACGCTATCGTTCGTTTGAACGGCGGTCAGTGTACAGGTGAAGTAGTCAGTGACAAAGGTTTGATCTTTACAAATCACCACTGTGCTTACGATGCAATTCAGAGTCTTTCAACCGTTCAAAACGATATGTTGACGAATGGCTTCTGCGCAAAATCAATGAGTGAAGAACTTCCAATCCCAGGATTCGAGATTTCATTCTTGGTGCGTATTGAAGATGTTACAAAAACGATTCTTGACGGCATTACTGCTGACATGAGTGAGGCAGATCGCGCTGCTGCCATTCAAGGCAAGATCGGTCAAATGGCTGGTAAGGCTGCCGAAGGCGGTAAGTACGAAGCAGAAGTGAAGAGCTTCTTCTACGGTAATGAATATTATCTTTTCGTTTACAGCACTTATAGAGATATTCGTTTGGTAGGTAATCCTCCAGAGAGCGTGGGTAAGTTCGGTGGTGACACTGACAACTGGATGTGGCCTCGTCACACAGGTGACTTCTCTATGTTGCGCATTTACGCAGACAAGGACAACAATCCTGCTGACTACGCTGCAGACAATAAGCCTTATGCTCCAAAGCATTTCCTTCCAGTAAACATCAACGGTGTTGAAGAAGGAGATTATGCTATGATCATGGGTTATCCAGGCTCTACTGACCGCTTCCTTTCATCTTGGGGTGTTCAACAAGCATTGGATCTAACCAACCCTGCTACTGTAGAGGTGCGTGATTTGAAATTGAGCACCATGAAGAAGCACATGGATGCTGATCCAGCAGTTCGTTTGAAGTATGCTGCAAAGTATGCATCAACTGCAAACTACTGGAAGTACTTCATTGGACAAAGCAAAGGCTTGAAGCGTTTGAATGTCTATGATAAAAAGCAAAAGCAAGAAGCAAAGTTTGCTGATTGGGTTGCTAAAGATCCAAAGCGTCAAGCTGAATATGGAAAGGCATTGGATATGATCAAATCATACTATGATGCAACAAATGCTACTGCGAAGTCAAACGTTTATGCTCTTGAAGCAGGTTTGATTGGTTCTGATCTTACTCTTTTCGCTTTCCGATTTGCTCGCACATTTGAAGCGGCAATGAAAGAAACTGATGAAGCTAAGCGCAAGGCTATTCTTGACAACTTCAAGGGTCAGGCTGAAGATTTCTATAAAGACTTTGATATGTCTACAGAAAAGGATGTCTTCGCTGCATTGACAAAATTGTATCGTAAGAATATCCCCGCAGATCAGCGTCCAACATGGATGTCAACGATCGATACCAAGTTCAAAGGAAATGAAGCGGCATTCACTGAAAAGATGTTTGCTACATCGTTCTTAGTTTCTAAAGAAAAATTGATGGCATTCTTAGATAAGCCTTCACAAAAAGTATTCGATAAGGATATGGCCGTGATGGTAGGAAAGAGTGCTATTGAAAAGTATCGTGCAACATTTGCAAACGATGCTCAAGATAAGTTTGACACAGGATACCGCTTGTTTGTAAAAGGTTTGAGAGAAATGAATCCTGACAAGGCATATTCTCCAGATGCGAATAGCACTATGCGTATCACTTATGGTCAAGTAAAAGATTACACAGCAGCAGATGCTGTGAACTATGATTTCTACACGACTACAAAAGGTATCATGGAAAAGCGTGACGAAACAAACCCAGAGTTCGTTGTTCCAAATCGTCTTGCTGAATTGATTAACAAGAAAGAGTTTGGTAGATACGCAAATAGCAAAGGCGAATTAGTAGTTTGCTTTATTGCTGATCTTGACATTACTGGTGGTAACTCTGGTAGTCCAACAATCGATGCTGATGGTAATTTGATCGGCATTGCATTCGACGGCAACTGGGAAGCAATGAGCGGTGATATCGCTTATGAGCCAGAATTGCAACGTACCATCGTAGTGGACGTTCGTTATGTATTGTTCATTATTGAGAAATTAATGGGTGGTAAAAACATCACAGATGAGTTGAAGTATGCGAAGCGTCCAGTGCGCCCAGCAGCGACACAAGATCTTGGTGCAGCGGTTCCTCCAGCACCGCAGGCTCCAACGCCTCCACCAGCGCCTGCTCCGGCTCCAGCTCCAATGAGCTCGCCGAAAAAAGCACCAGCTAAAAAATAACAGCATATTAAGACCCCTCACCGAAAGTGAGGGGTTTTCTTTTTTATGTTCGCGCTATGAGTCGATTTCCATTTAATATTATCAAAATGATGGAACGCCAGCGCTCGTGGCGCTGGGACCGAACGGGCATTCGGTATTTTCGTTTTGAAGATGAACAGGCAATTCATGCTGTTTATGCATCTGATACTGGGAAAGAAAAAATGATGCTCATCCACGGCTTTGGAGCCAATGGATTGCTACAGTGGTACGACGCAGCACGCATATTAAAGGCAGATTACGATGTGATTGTGCCCGACCTTCTAGGCAGTGGATCCACGATCATGCGTAGAGATGGTTATACAATCAAAGATCAAGTCGAACATCTAAAAGCCACATTGGATTTTCTTGGAATCAATGAGAAAATAATTGTGGTAGGAAATTCTTATGGAGGCCTCGTAGCAGCGCATTTCGCACATCACTATCCTGATCTTGTGTCGAAGCTCGTGTTATATGATGCCCCTGCGAAGCATTACCAATTGTCCTATGCCAATCAAATTGCTGCGACGATGGGGATGAATAATATTGAGCAGCTACTCATTCCACCTACACCAGAGGTGATGAAGCAGTCGCTTAAAATCATCTATCACAAGGTGCCTTACATTCCAGATTTTTTATTTGAAGCAATGTTTCAAGAGCCTGATCATATTCAAATGGCGCATCAAAAGAAACTCTTGGATCACTTGATAGCATGTGAGAAAGATTATCAAACGATGGAATTTCAATTTAAAATGCCTGTGCACTTAATATGGGGTGAGTACGATTTATTGATTCCGCTCACTACTGCGTTTGCCTTGAAGGAGGAATATAATATTCCCGATGAACGAATGGTGATTATCCCCAATGCAGCGCATGCCGCCAATATGGAACTACCGAAGGAATTTTGCAAAGCACTTCGAGATTTGATAAAATAAAAGAGGCCCCATCGGGGCCTCTTTCTATTGATAGCATATTCAATTATGCATTTACGATATTCATATTGTCAAGAACGTTCATCACTTCTTTCACTGCTTTAGCAGATGAAGCAAGTAGTTCTTTTTCTGCATCGTTCAATTGAAGCTCGATGATTTGCTCGATACCATTCTTTCCAAGTTTCACAGGCACTCCGAGATAGATATCTTTCAATCCATACTCACCTTGCAACCATGCACATACTGGGAAGATTCTCTTTTGGTCGCGAACGATTGCTTCTACCATTTGAGCAGCTGCAGCACCTGGAGCATACCAAGCAGAAGTACCAAGAAGATTAACGATTTCGCCACCACCCACTTTCGTGCGCTCAACGATTGCGTTCAATTTTTCTTCGTCGATCAATTCAGTTACTGGGATACCACCAACTGTAGTGTAACGAGGAAGTGGAACCATTGTATCACCATGACCACCCATCAATACCGCTTGGATATCTTTTGGTGAGCAATTCAAAGCTTCAGCAAGGAATGCACGGTAACGAGCAGTATCTAGGATACCCGCCATACCGAATACTTTTTTGCTATCTACTTTCGCAGAAAGGTAAGCGCAATATGTCATTACATCAAGTGGGTTTGAAACCACGATGATGATTGCATCTGGTGAATGCTTGATGATGTTTTCAGTAACAGTCTTAACGATACCAGCATTGGTAGCGATTAAGTCGTCACGGCTCATACCAGGTTTACGTGGTAGTCCGCTAGTAATAACTACTACATCAGACCCTGCAGTCTTTGAATAGTCGTCTGTTGAACCAATGGTGCGAGAATCGTAGAGGTTAATTGGCGAAGTCTGCCAAATATCCAATGCTTTACCTTCAGCAAAGCCTGGCTTGATATCCACCAACACGATTTCATTCGCGATCTCGCGATGAGCCAAAACATCAGCACAGGTAGCTCCAACATTTCCTGCACCTACAACTGTTACTTTCATTGTAATTTGTGAAAAAAGATTGACGTTTCGTTTAATGCCGTTGAAACTTAAAATTTCCCTCGGGCGCCCAAAAGTACATTACAATTTGACGTGTACAACTTTCGTTGGGCTACTTGTGAGATAACTTTTCTCACAATAATTTCACACCGGGCACCATATTTGACATTTGCGCCCCCGGAATTGATAAAAATCATGGATATGACCGCACCTTCACTTTCTCTTCGATCGCCGTTCATCAAGCGTTTCGGGATTTTGAGCCTCTTTATCTTTTTAAGTGTACTTGCTTTTTCTCAAAAGCCGGGTCATATTTTCCCTCAAGGAGAAGCAGGCAAGGACTACAATATCACAGATGCGAAAGGCAAGCGTCAAGGTCCGTGGATAAGAGTTTATGGAAATAATCCTAAGGCCCTTCTATACAAAGGCCAATTCAAAGATGGCCAGCCAATAGGCGAATGGGAGTGGTACTATGTCACGGGAGAATTGATGACGAAAATGAACCATGTCAAAGGAGAGGAAATCACGGATAATATTACATACTACGAAACGGGCAGCCTCATGAGCGAAGGCCGCTTTGTGCTTAAAAACATCGATGGAAAGCCGAAACGCTGCCGCGAAGGATTATGGAAACTTTATGATCGTAAAGGAACCCTAATAGCTGAAGAAAATTATACGGATAGTCTACTCAATGGGGCTTGTCGCTATTATTTTCCTTCGGGCAAGCTCTTGGCCATTTTCCCATATAAAATGGGATTGAAAGATGGTCCTTTTGTGGAGTATTATGAAAGTGGAAAGAAAATGCGTGAAGGAACATATGTGGTCGAATCATTCGATGGAGAATTTACATCCTGGAATGAAAACGGGACCATTGATTTTCAAGGAAAATATGTGAAAGGTGTGAAGGAAGGAACCTGGCACCATTACAATTCTAAAGGGCGCATTGAACTGAGCGTGCTCTATAAGAATGGTACAGAAACCAAGCGCAAATATGTCAATGGAACCTTCAAAGAATATTATGATTCAGGGATTCCAAAATCAGAATACACCTACACAGAAGGTGAAAAAGATGGTCCATTTACAGAATGGTATGACATAGGAAATTTTGTGCAAGTCCCCGCTTCAAAAGAGGATATGGAACTTGGAATCACCCAGCGTGAAAAATTGGAAGGAACACAAGTGAAAATGCAAGGTGATTATGTTGAGGGAAAACTCGAAGGCGAAGTCATCTATTACAATGAAAAAGGCCTTGTGTCAAAGGTGGAGGTTTACGAGGCGGGAGTTCTGAAGAAATGATAACGCGTTTCGCGTTTACGCTTGTCTTTCGTATATTCACATTATGAAATGGATACTTGCGTGGATAGCGACATTTGTAACGTTGTTGGGGACCGCACAGACTGCTCCAGAAGCGTACTACGTTATTTTTTCTGACAAGCAAGGCACACCATATTCACTGAGTCAGCCTCAAGCTTTTTTATCTCAAAAATCTATTGAAAGACGAGCCGAGTGGGGCATTCCATTAGAGTGGAAGGATCTTCCTGTGAACCCAACTTATGTGCAGTCCTTGGTATCCGTTGGCAATTGTCATATTCATCATACTAGCAAGTGGTTCAACAGTGCTACGCTGATTGTTGATGATACTTTATTTCGCCAACAAATTCTCGATCACGTTTCCTCACTTCCATTTGTTTCTGAGGTGAAAGGCATGAAGGGAAATGGAGGTGCCTCGGTAGACAAAGATTGGAATCTTCTCAATGAATCGAAGCGTGGAAATTATGCGTTTGATATTACACAAGAATATGAAGACTTTTACGGTCCTTCGTTTCGTCAAGTATCAATGATCAATGCTCATTTGCTGCACGAGCATGGTTATACCGGAGAAGGAGTCGTCATTGCGCAATTCGATAGTGGATGGGATAAAGCAGATCAGATTGGTGCCTTCGACCGTCTGCGAGAAAGAGGTGCAATTCTCGGAACGCGAGACTTCGTGAATCCTGCATCCAACAACGTTTATAATAATAGTAACCACGGCACATTTGTGCTCAGTACAATGGCTGGTTGGATTCCGGATTCGCTCATCGGAACAGCTCCCGATGCGAGTTTCTACTTATTTCGCACAGAAGATGTAGCATCTGAATATTTAATCGAAGAAGACAACTGGGTGGCAGCCGCGGAATATGCTGATAGCCTCGGTGTGGACTTGATCAATTCGAGTTTGGGATATTCACAATTCGATGACCCATCGATGAATCACACTTATGCGGATATGAACGGTGAAACAACACGCGCTTCAATTGCAGCAGACATCGCAGCATCAAAAGGCATTTTGGTGGTTAATAGCGCAGGTAATTCAGGAAATAGTTCTTGGAGATTTATTACCGCACCGAGTGATGGAGACAGTGTGTTGTGTGTGGGAGCAGTGAATGAAAATGAAATCAAAGCAGGCTTTTCTAGTTTTGGACCAGCCTCGGACGGCGCAGTAAAGCCCAATGCAATGGCGATGGGACAAAATACCGTTTTTGTTGATTTAAATGGTAACATTCGGACGGGCAACGGTACATCATTTAGCAGCCCAATTCTCGCGGGCGGAGCGGCTTGTATCATTCAGGCTGTTGGAAAATCGAGAAAGAATATTGAAATACTCCGCGCGATAGAACAGAGTTGTAATCATTATAAATATCCCACAGATTCCATTGGATATGGCATTGCAGATCTGTGGAAGGCGTTGCGGATTTTGCAGCCAGAATGGGATGCGACTTTAGACAAAAAAATGATCTCTATTTATCCTAATCCCACGACGAATTTTTTACGCGTGTCCACGGAATGGATTTTAGAGTTTGATGAAGTATCCTATGAAATTTCAGATGCATCGGGACGTGTTGTCAAATGTGGCTCAAGCTTTCTCGATGCATCGAGCACAAGCACGATTCTGACCATTCAATGGCCAGAATCGTTTTTGACAAGAGGAAAATATCAATTGCGTGTATTCACCAAAAATGAAACGCGTATTGCTTCATTCGTGGTGTACTAGCCGATTGCTTTTCTAACAATCGCTCTGATTTCTGTTTCTAAACTTTCTGCTTTTGCTTCGAGTTCATTTGCTTTTGCAAGAAGATCGTCGGTAAATGTTTTGTCTTTGATTCCGCTTGCGTTGATGCGCACATTCATCACGGCACCTAATACAGCAGTTCTCGCGCAGAGTGCTCCAACACCCGCGTCAGATATGGAATTTGGATTTCCAATTTCTGCCATCTTGTGCATTACTTCCATGCTGTGATATGCAGTTTCCGCAGTGATGAATGGCACTTGCATCGCATATTTCGATGCGGCTTCAATTGCAGCGCTGCGCGCTGCTTTTTCTTCATCGTTATTTTTTGGTAATCCAAAGGCCTCCATGATTTTATTGAAAGCAAGGGTGTCTTCATCTACCAAATGCAGCAGCTTTTCTTGATAAGCCATTCCCTTCTGGGCCCATTCTGAAAACTCTTCCCAACGTTCGTCCCAACCTCTTTTGTGTGAAGAAAGATTGGCCACCATCGTTCCTAATGAAGCACCCAATGCGCCAACATAAGCAGCAATGGATCCACCACCTGGAGCGGGCGATTCGCTCGAAGTCTCTTCAGCAAAAGATCTCAAATCCATTTTGATGAGTTTCTTCGATTGGGCCATACGCGCCTCGAGCATATACTCAATCACTTTTTCTTCCGCCTTGAATGGAGCGAGATCATCTAATCCAAGAGATTTAACAGCGATCTTGATTTTTTCTTTATCAGAAATACCGAGTGATCGCTCTTGTTTTCTCAAGTAAAAATCAGCAGCGTCAATAAGACTTTGTTTTGGAATAACTCCTACGATTTCTGATCCTGTCACACGAACGCCCCTTTCTGCGGCCTTTTTAGTCGCTTCTTCAAATGCAATGTGCATAGGAGTAACACTAATATTGGTGAGGTTGAGCGACAATTGTGCGATGCCGTATTCTTCGATGTACCACCCAATTCCTTTCACGGCTTTTAGCGTTCCTGGGATACGCTTGGGTTCGCCATTTTCGTCAAGAATAGGTTTTCCAGTTACAGGATCACCTTCACGAAGCGTGCGGCCAGCTTCGCGAATGTCGAATGCAATGGCATTGGCTCTGCGTGTAGAAGTAGTATTTAAATTGACATTATACGCAACTAAAAAGTCACGTGCACCTATAGTTAAAAGCCCAGATTTCTTAACGCTATCAGTCACGACGTTTGGCCCAAAATCAGGCGCCCACTCTGCAGTAGTAATTTTCTCGAGCGCCTCATACTCACCTTTTCTGCAATTCGCGAGGTTGGCTCTTTCTGGCTTTGTAGCGGCCTTTTCATAGTAGTATCCTGGGATACCCAGCTCTTTACCTACGCGTTCGCCTAGTTGATGTGCGAAGCTTGCACAGTCTTCCAATGTTACTCCTGAAATTGGAACAAACGGACATACATCGGTGGCACCGTGTCTTGGATGCTCGCCTTTGTGAAAACGCATATCAATGAGTTCCTGTGCTTTTTTGATTAATCGAAAAGCAGCTTCAATTACTTTCTCAGGCTCGCCTGCAAATGTGATCACTGTTCTGTTGGTGGAAGCACCGGGGTCAACATCCAAAAGCATAACACCCTCTACCGTTTCAACCTCAGCAACGATTGCTTGGATTTTTGCCTTGTCTCTTCCTTCAGAAATATTTGGGACACATTCTACAATACGCATGACTATAAATTTTAGGCAGCGAATGTCGTAAGGTCTGTACAATCCACAAAATTTGATTCACTCCCTTTGTATGTTTGTGTTATGAAAATGATTGTCATCATCTCGTTAGGACTAATATTGATGTCCTCAAGTTGTGGTCAGAAGGAGGCGAGTGCGCCAGCCTCTACAAGCCCTGCTGCTAGTGCTGTTTCTCCATCCACTACAACAGAATCAACAGATACACAGGCGAAACGCATTAGACAAGTAATATTCTTTACCCCAAGTTCTGATGACTTGTATCAAATTTCTTTGAAAGAAGGGGAGGACAACGCACAAATGGCAATGGTAGATGAATTTGAAATTAATGCGACAGAATTTATCAAGGATCCAGGCTTAGAAGGTGTACAAAGTACATTTAGTGACAATCCTCAAATTACCTTGGTGTTGAAAAATGGTGTAAACTTTACTTTCAAGAGAGATTTGGAAAAAAATCTCTGTGGCGCCATCTTCCATGACGGGGTCCAAGAGCCTAAAGTTATAGTGGGAGCAAGGCTTTTCGTAGAGTATCAGCAAATCGCAAAGTCCTTTTTTGTGGACGGGGCAAAATAAATTGCTTGGTTCATCGTTGCGCGCCATGGATGACAAAAATCACCAAGGTTTATAGAGGTATTACTACCTTTGCAGCGTCGTACTCAATGATAGTCGAACCAAACAAAAAACAATGAATCATTTCGGAAGGAAGCCTGAAGGGGCTAATCTTGATTATTTAGGTTTGAAAAATGTTTCTGCCGCATACTGGAACCTAGCTCCAGCGGAATTGGTAGAAGAAACACTACATCTCGGTCAAGGGATGTTGGCAGACACGGGAGCTCTTGCAATTGATACAGGAGAATTTACCGGTCGATCTCCAAAAGACAAATTTATTGTGAAGGATGAGGTGACTGAAAATACCGTTTGGTGGAGTCAGTTCAATATTCCTTTTGATGCAGCGAAATTTGATCGTTTGTATCAACGCATGACTGCTTATTTGAACGGGCGTGATGTGTATGTGCGCGATGCTTATGTATGTGCAGATCCACGTTATCGCATGAATGTTCGTGTAGTAACTGAGTTCCCATGGAGCAATATGTTTGCTTACAACATGTTTTTGCGTCCTACCGCAGAAGAGTTGGATACCATTCAGCCTGATTGGCATGTAGTCTGCGCGCCGGGATTCATGGCTGATCCAGAGATTGACGGAACTCGTCAGCATAACTTTGCCGTGATTGATTTTAAGAGAAAAATGGCCATTATTGGTGGCACTGGTTATACTGGTGAAATCAAGAAGGGAATTTTCACAGTATTAAATTATGTATTGCCACAAGATAAAAACGTGCTGAGCATGCACTGCTCTGCAAACGTTGGTAAAGAAGGCGATACAGCAGTTTTCTTCGGACTTTCTGGTACGGGGAAAACAACATTGTCTTCAGATCCAAATCGTCGTTTGATTGGAGATGATGAGCACGGTTGGGCGGATACAACAGTCTTCAATTTTGAAGGTGGTTGCTATGCGAAGACCATCGACTTGACGAGAGAAAAGGAGCCACAGATTTATGATGCGATTCGTTTTGGAGCGATCCTCGAAAACATCGGATTTGAAGATGATGGTGTCACTCCTGACTATGCCGATAAGACAAGAACAGAAAATACACGTGTAAGCTATCCATTGCATCACATTGATAATATCATGGAGCCAAGCATGGGAGGTATTCCAAAGAATATCTTCTTCTTGACATGTGATGCCTTCGGTGTATTGCCTCCCATCAGCAAATTGACGAAGGGGCAGGCGATGTATCAGTTCATCAGCGGTTATACTGCAAAGGTGGCTGGTACGGAAGCTGGAATCACTGAGCCTACGACTACTTTCAGTGCATGTTTCGGTGCACCGTTCTTACCATTGCATCCAACCAAGTATGCGGAGATGATGGGTAAGAAAATCGATGAGAGTGGCGCGAAGGTTTGGTTGATCAATACCGGCTGGAGCGGCGGTGCTTATGGTACTGGAGAGCGAATGAAATTGCGTTTCACTCGTGCGATGATCACTGCGGCATTGGAAGGGAAGTTGGAGAATGTGAATTACGAAACACATGAGGTGTTCGGATTAGCAATGCCAACGGAGTGTCCAGATGTACCTACTGAATTGTTAAACCCAAGAAATACATGGGCAGATAAGGCAGCATACGATGCGAAGGCCAACGAACTTGCCGAGAAGTTTGTAAATAACTTTGAGAAATTCAAAGAGTTCGCAAACGAAGAGATTATGAATGCCGCGCCACGCGTGAAAGCTACAGTTTAATACAATAGATGAAATAAAAAAAAGCTGCTCAATAGAGCAGCTTTTTTTTGAATCATTCTTTATTAAAACCGAACAATTGTTCGGTGTCTTCCAGTTTTTCTTCGGAATGGTTTTTAATCTGAGAGATCAGTAGTGAGTTTAATACTACTGTATTCTTCATTAGAATTTTCAATGAGCTTTTAGCCGGCATCGGCTCAAGTGTGTCTTTATTGAGCTTGTAGATTTTCTGTGATATAATCTTTCCGTTAGAAATAGCAAGATGCACGAGTTCGTCTTGTTTATCGCCATCAACGTCTGTAAAACTGGTGGTGGTAAGTAAGAAGTGTTCGGGCTTCATATTGGCCTTAATAATTTGCGCTCCGTCGTCATTAATGGAAACTATATTTCCTAGAGAATCCTTTTCGCAATAATAATCCAGTGAATTTCCAGTGAGTTCAGATACTATTTTCTCTAAACGATATTTCTCCTTTTCATCTTTAAACTTATCCCATCTGATAATTCCAAATCTCTCTTTGTTTCCAAGAAAATTGCTAATCACCAAGTACGATGATGAGTCAATACTCATTACTGGTGCTTGTCTCCAGTCACTTCCAATGTTTTTAGAAGATTGATAGTATTGCTGTTTGTTGGCGACTTTGGTGAATAAAAGTAAGTTTTTATTTTTTGAAAAGATAATCGAGTTATGCCTTCCAAGGTCCAAACTAGATATTTCGTGGTCTAGCAAATATTCAAGATCAGAAACTGTTGGATAATTTTGATGGGGTAATTTTTCATCAGGTATATCGAATGGTTTCAGGATATACTTTTCATTTTCTTTTATGATGAAATAATTTATCGCTTGGGCTTTTAGAATAGATCTGAAGTTGACTACAGCAAGAGTTTCATCAATTTTATCAAGGCCAAACAACTCGAAGCTTGAATCTAGTTTTTCTTCTATTTTGATCAAATTACCGGCTATAATTTTATAATCACTATTATCTATTCTTTTATCAGCGGCAGTGCTCAAATTGAGAAGTCTCGTAATTCCATTTTCCCGAAAATTCCCTAGTACTAAATCAAGGTAATCTTCCAATTTGAACTCCGCTCTTTTTGACTTTTCAAACAATGAGTAATATTCTTCATTTGTGAATTTAACCTCAGCTAATTTTTGAAGGTCTTCACGAATAGACTCAGCTTCGGAATTTGCATTTATTTCTGCATACAAATGGGCGAGTGTGCTGTCGTTTTGATATCGAGCAAGCGAGTCGATAAGATCAGCAGGGTGAATCATTTTTAATCGTTCAAGCAAGGCTTCATCATCATAGCATTTTCGTTTCTTTAGGAGTTCTTGATAGTTCCGTTTGTAGATCGATTGATACTTTTTATTGACTTCAAAATTGACTCTCTCCGAGCTTAGTGGATATCCCATCAACTGATCCAGTTCTTTTGGATTTGTAAACCTTACGTTTGAATACAATTCGAGTAAATTGTCTTTGAGTGGGAAAGATTGAAGGAGGATATAAATGTCATCGTCGAGTTCTAAAGTAAAGGAAGTATTTGAATTGATGTACTTCACGATATAATATAGTTTTATCGATAGAAATTCCTTAGGTAGTTCAATTTCTGAACATTCATCGATGTTAGGCACCAATTCCAATAAGTAGGTGGTGTCATCAAGTTTGCTGCGATTGGCGACCGTTAGTTTATCGTACTTGTATTCTTTTTGCAGCGTTTTGTCAATGAAGTTGTCAGGTGTTATGATGGAGTCATGTTCTTTGTAACGAGCTTGGGCTTCGAAAATCATGTAGTCTTTTTTTCGAAGTTTTACAAATGAACTTGTTTCTCTGGAAACCCATTCTTCATTATCAATAATAATATAGCAATGAGGAGGAAAGAACAATGTGTCTTTTTGCGCGCTTGCTGTAGTTGTGAAAGCAAGAAAAAATGCCACAAGGAGTGGCATTTTAGAGAAGTATTTTATCATGTTATTTTCCAACTTTATTGATTTGTTTGTCTCCCGCGGCATTTGCGTCTTGGATCATTTTGTCTCCTTTTGCACTGGCATCTACTACGAGTTTATCTGCACGCTTATTGGCTTCGTCGATAGACTTGTTGTAAGCCTCATCCGCAGCCTTTCGCATTTTATCTGCAGCGAGTTTTTTGGCAGCCTTTTCCAACGGATTTTTATATGATTTCTCCGTGTCGTCTGCCAACTTATAAGCTTGCTCTTTCGCTTTCTTAGCGGCTTCTGCAGCCTCTGCTTTTATTTTATTGGCTTGTTCTTGGGCTTGTGCTACAAGCTTTGCTTTTTCAGCAATGGCTTTTTCTAATGCATCATTTTTGAGGTTGGTAGCCTGTTCTTTGATTTCTGTTTTGATGGCCTCCACTGCTTGAGTTTTCAAATCTTGAACAGCATCCGCTCCTAGGGCTTTACTTGTAACTCCCACCTTCGGATCGGTAATCGTTCCTGTAATGCGCGCTATGACATTTACCTTGTTGCCGATGCTAACATTGGTGCCTAATTTTTTATTCAAATCTCCAATAAAGCTTCCCGCTTGATTGACAATATTCGAAGGGAATTTTTCAAAAGGAACGTCCATCTCTACATTGTAATCGATGATTTGATCGAGAGTAGTGTATCCAGAAACCTTCGCTTGCATGTCATCCACTTTCACATTGAATGGATCTACATTCACTTGTCCATCTACAATCTTGAAGGAAACATTTACATCACCCACCTTTGGATTTTTTAATTTATCCAAATTGATTTTTTCAGCGAGCTTGACAAGAGGCGCAAAGTCTTTGATCTGAACTCCGCTTGTGCTCAATGAACCCGCACCATTCACGGTAGCGTTCACGGGCATCATATCTTGTCCAAGTAAACTCTTCATGTTAAACTTGGTGCTGAACTTCCCAGTACATGCCTTCGCTATTGGAGCAAGTTTATCAACCGTATTGAACTCGTTTGCGGCTTTATTGATATCCATGTTTTTGATATCAAATAGGAAGTCCATTTTTGGAGCGGCGAGGTTTTGTGCGTTGTAATTACCTGTCATCACCACCGAACCTTCGAGCACATTCATCGCAAGATTTTTCAAGGATGCGATTTTATCTTTCAATTGAATTCCACCTTTCACATTCGTGATTTCAGTTTTGTCATAAATCATTTTTGCAAATGATGCATTCAAACTGAAGTCGATATTACCGGGCAGTTCAATAGGGGCCAGCGTTTCAGAAGATGCTTCTGTTGATGGTGCAGCTTCGCCTTCTGATGCGGGCGCGGCAGCTGTATCATCGGTCATGAATTCATTTAAATCCATCAACTGACTGCTCACATTAAATACTCCAGCAAGAAGTGAATCTTTTAGCGCATAAGCTAAATAGTTATCAATTTTACCATTTGCTTGTAAATCACTTCTTCCAATTTTAGCATCAAATGCAGCGAGATTCAAATAGGCAGGATTGAAAATGAAGGATGCATTGTTTACATTCAAATCATAAGGCAATGAATCGCTATCGAATAGTACGTTAGTAATATCAATTTGTCCAGCAGCATAGAATTTATCATACTGTTCTGTTTCCACACTGCTCATATTCCCTTTCAAATTCACATCCGCCTTGATTTGTCCGTGCACTTTTTCTCCTTCTTCCAATGGAATAAATTCTTTCACATTATTGAGATCCACAAAAGCTTTACACATAAAATCAATATATGGGTCGGACTCTGGGGTGCGCAAATGCAAGGTCATATCAACAGGACTGCTTGCCATTTCTAGGTGAAATTTATCTACATCTACAGTTGTCTTATCCATCACATTCATGTCAGCATAAATGGATGATTTGATCTGAATATTTTCTACACTTTTTGGTAGATCAGGATATTTGAATCTACCATTTTCAACGAAAAGATTTAATCCGACATTCGGCATACTAGCATCATTGTAGGTTCCCTTCACGAATCCGTCTACGCCCATTTTTCCACTCACATCAACACCGTTGAGGTCTTTTGCAAACTCGGCTGGGACCATAGAAAGCAGATTCTTGAAGTCTGTCTTGGTTGCGTTAAAAGTGATATCCATATCAATATCTTCTGCAGGCATCGATACCCAACCGTTAGCAGCGAGGTAGAGTTCGTTGAGTTTAATTTCATTATTCGAGAAAGTAAACTTCATATTCTTCATATCCATTTCTAAGTCCACTTTGATATCCGTGATGACCTCATTCATATAAGTGGATCCATCGTAATGGAAGCTTGTTGCATCGGCATGAGTTAGCGTTTCAAGTGTGAAAATATCAGCGGTAAAATCACCACTTCCGCTGTGATCAAAACCTTTGAGGTCTAATAGAAATGGCATTGTTAAATCTTCATAGCGAATATTAGCATCTTCGATATAATACTCTTTTAATTTCATGCTAAAAGTGCTCGCTGCTGTATCGGCAGGAACTTCTTCAACTGCTGTTGTATCTTCTATTGCTATGTCATAGTTAGCAGTCCCATCAGCAAGGACACGCACGTCGAAGTTGGGTTTTACTAAACCGATTTTTTTAATTTGGATTTGATCTCCGAATACACTTTTGATATCAATGACAGCAACAAGGCTTTCGATTTTTACCAATTGAACACTATCGAAAGGGGCTTTATTTACTACAGAAAAATTATCAATCGTCAAGCGTAGGTTTGGGAAATTTCTGATAAGAGAAAGACTGACATCGTCAAAATTGACAGTTGCATTGAGATTTTCGTTTGCAGCTTGTTTTACAGCATCCACAATTTTTCCTTTGAATAGGAATGGTGCAATTAAGAGAAGAAGAAAAATCACACCGATGGTGATTCCTGTGTATTTCAAAACTTTTTTCATGTGATCAGGGATATACTGTAAATGTAGTTAGTGCGATGAAGTGTGTTGATGCGATATTTTATAAATAATCAAAAGAGAATTATATTTTTTTTGATTGTTGAAGGAGCATGGCGTCTGCGAGTACGAGAGCAGCCATCGACTCAACAATCGGCACGGCACGCGGCACCACGCAAGGGTCGTGCCTTCCTTTTGCTTCCAACGTAATTTCTTCTCCAGATTTGTTTAAAGTTTGTTGTGGCTTCGAAATAGTGCTTACTGGCTTGAAACCGACTTTAAAAATGAGCGGTCGTCCATTTGAAATACCGCCTTGAATGCCCCCATCATGGTTGGTGTATTCCCCATTCACAAGAGCATCATTGTGCTCGCTGCCTTTTTTGCGAGTGGCCTCAAAGCCGTCTCCAACATCAAATCCTTTGACGGCATTGATGCTGAGCATAGCATGAGCAAGCATTGCATTCAGTTTGTCAAATACCGGTTCGCCCCATCCAGCGGGAACATTTTCACAAATGCAAGAAACTACACCGCCGACGCTATCTCCCGTTTCTTTCATTTCTTGGATGAGTGCAATCATTTTATCCGAAGTCGCGGGGTCAGGACACCTTACCATCGACTGCTCAATCAGTGATTTGTTTAATTGAAAATTTTCTGGAACTTGAATTTCATGTACTGCACTCACGAATCCAGTTATTTGAACATTTGCTTTTTTGAGTAAAAGTTGCGCGAATGCGCCACCCACTACTCGGCAAGCAGTTTCGCGCGCTGAAGCTCTGCCGCTGCCGCGGTGATCGCGGGTGCCGTATTTTGCTTCATAAGTAAAATCCGCATGACCTGGGCGATATACATCTTTGAGATGATCATAGTCTCCACTTTGTTGGTCTTTATTTTTTATGATAAATCCTATAGGAGTTCCAGTAGATTTTCCTTCGAAAACTCCAGAAAGAATTTCGACCGTGTCTGATTCTTTTCTCGGAGAAGTAATGTCGCTTTGGCCTGGCTTTCTTCGATCGAGCTGGCGTTGTATGAAGGCCAAATCAATATCAATCCCCGCAGGCATTCCGTCGATAATTCCTCCTATGGCAGGACCATGAGATTCTCCAAAAGTGGTCAATCGAAATATTTCTCCAAAAGTGTTTGCTGACATATTGCAAAGATGGTGTTTTACAAAGAATCTAACAATGCAAAATACATTTAGATCAAATCATTATAACTTGCACCGCTATGAAATTATTGGTCAAAAATATTGGTGGGTTAGTGGGGGTCTATGAGACCGCGCCACATATCTTGAAAGGGAAGGATTTGGGCTCACTTCCAGTGATCCATAATGCATGGATGGCAGTGGAAGATGGGCTCGTAGTGGAGTATGGTGAGATGGCGGACTGGCCCGGAATTTCTGACTGGAGAGATTTGGAGGTGCTGGATGCTGAGGGCGGCTGGATCGCACCCGCATATGTTGATAGTCACACACACATTGTTTACCCCGCAGCTCGTGCGGGCGAGTTTAGCGACCGTATCAAAGGGCTCACTTATGAGGAAATTGCTGCTAGAGGCGGGGGGATTTTGAACTCCGCCAACAAGCTCATGGAACTAAGCGAGGAGCAATTATTTGAAGATGCTTGGAAAAGATTGAATGAGATTGCCGCGACGGGTACCGGTGCGGTTGAGATTAAAAGCGGATATGGCCTAACGTTGGAAGGTGAATTACGAATGCTGAGAGTGATAGCAGAATTAAAAAAGAAACATCCCCTCGCCATTAAATCAACTTTTTTGGGAGCACATGCATACCCGGCAGCATACAAGGATCGTAAAGGTGATTATGTGGATCTGATCATCAACGAAATGCTCCCAGTAGTGGCGAAGGAAGGATTGGCGGATTATATCGATGTATTTTGTGAGTCAAATTATTTTAGTGTAGAGGATACCGTTCGCATCATGCGGGCTGGAAAAGAGTTCGGATTGAAAGCGAAAATTCACGTCAATCAATTTACCTCCATCGGCGGAGTGCAAGCTAGCGTCGATGAAGGTGCAGTGAGTGTTGATCATCTGGAAGTGCTCACGGATCAAGATATTCAGGCGTTGAAGGGAAGTGAAACAATGCCCGTCGCTCTTCCTGGATGCAGTCTATTTATCAAAATTCCGTATACACCGGCGCGACAAATCATTGATGCAGGGCTTCCAATAGCATTGGCCACCGATTTTAATCCGGGCTCTTGTCCATCTGGAAATATGAATTTGGTGATGAGCCTTGCTTGCATTCACATGGGAATGACACCAGAAGAGGCGTTGAATGCATCGACCGTAAACGCAGCTTATGCAATGGGATTATCTAATACGCATGGAAGTTTGTCCTTGGGAAGACCAGCACACTTCATCCTAACGCATCCAATTAATGAATGGGCGGAGATTCCGTATTATTTCGGAAGCAATAAAATCAAGCAGTTATATCTTTCCGGAAAGGCTGTAAAGGCCTAGTAGCGTGATTCGATTTCTCTGCGAATTGCAGCTAACGCCGCTTTGATGGTGCCATTGTTTGTTTGAGCTTCTAGGAGAAAAATTTCGCGGCTCAATTCCATAGCTGGGCTATCAGGTGTCACTTTTGTGAATGCGATTCTCACGAGTTCAATCACTTCATCCTTTGCAGCGCGGACGCTATTCCATGTGGGTTCGGAGACATACATTTGAAGTGACACGTTCAATTCAAATTCTTCTCTGATACTTTTGATCAGTTCTAATTGAAGAGCTCCCGCAGTTTTTCCACTCACATTTTGACGCATTACCAAACTAGTAGGAGTAATGCGCTCGAGCATGATAATGACACGTTCACACGCAGTGAGTCGGAGGCTGCTCAGAGCTTTGTTGTTTTCAGCTTTTAGTTGAAATGCCCAATCTTTTTCTTTGTGAAAAATCCACGATTGAAACATGCGGTAGGCAAGCACTAAAGCTAAGATAAAGGCTGAAACTACAAGGGCTAGGATGAAAGCGTTTTGCATAATAATTTTTTTTTACAAGCGAGAAAAACTGAGAAATATTTTAACGAGCGTTAGGCATCATTGCGGAAAGGTTAATCACACTGCCCATGGGGGTAAACATTTGATTCATTGTGTAAATGGCCCCACCGATGTTTTGCGCACCAGATTGGACCAGTAGTTTCTTACCAGCAATGGTGGTCACTTCCTTTAGTTCTCCAATTTTTTCTATTTTAAAATCTTCCTTTAGGATATAATCCGCCACCAATGCATCGAGTTCTTTTTGGCCGTTTTCGCTTCTCACCTTCGTTAGCAATTCCACATTCATTTGCTTGATCAAATCATTGCTTGGCGCAAGAATAGTATAGGCGTTATTGGCAACTAATTTTCCATACTGACTGCGTTTGATAAACGAAAACCAAATCGAATATTGAGGCGTTGTTTTCATTAGCAGGAAAGCAGACTCGTTATTCACTTCGGTCTTATTTTTTTCATATTCCTGTTCTAATTTTCCTTTAGGATTTTTGCCCGCTCCTTCATTAGGTGTTGGGGCATTTGCGTCTTTGTTGGTATTAGCATTATTGCAGCTAGAAAGGATAACTATTGCCCCAATGAGGTAGGTAAACATTCGTTTCATGGTGCTAATTTAGTAGTATTGTAGAATACTTAGCAGGAACAAGCCCACAATGAAGAAGTTTCTTTTTTTAATCATCCTTTTTATAGCTGTATCAGGAACGGCACAGGATCTTATTCGAACTTATAATTTACCTGTCATTCAAGAAGGACAGGCCTTGCCCAACGCATGGGCAGGCGGTTTGAATTCACCACAGTTTTCTCATTTGGACGTTGATCTTGATGGTATTCTTGATCTGATCGCTTTCGATCGCGCGGGAGATCGAATGATGGTTTTTATCAATGAAGGGAGCGACGGATATATTTATACTAGAGAGTACAACTATGCCTTTCCCTCTGGCATGATCAATTGGGTGGTGGCAAGAGATTTTAATTGTGATGGAAAAATGGATTTGGCCACTAACAGTCAAAGCGGTTTTATTATTTATAAAAATATTTCTACTGAAGAATCAGGGTTGAATTTTGATTTGATGTTGACCCCCAACGTCAATAATCTCCAAATGGCGGAATATGCCTTTAGTGCTAATCCTTTCTCTGCGCCAGTTTATACTATTTCTATTGATATGCCCAGCTTTGTAGATTACGATGATGATGGAGACATCGATGTGTTTTCATTCACAGAGTTTAGCACCACTGTTTATTTTTTCAAAAACATGTCGGTGGAAAATGGCAATTGTGAAGTTCCTCAATACATCTGTGCGAACAGATGTTACGGTCACTTCAGTGAAAGCGTGGAGAGTTTTTCTATTTTCTTCGGGGGGGATGCAGAATGTCAATTCAATGTAGTGGATCCTCGCAGTAGCAGCGATCGATTGCACACGGGAGCGACAATTCTTCAAATCGATATGGATCAAAACGGAATCAAGGACATGATTCTTTCTGATGTCACGGAACCCAATATGGGATTGTTCTTGATGGAAGACGCCATCGACGGACAAGACAGTGTTGTAACTGCTGCATTTGATTTTCCAAATAACTATGGAAATAATTTTCCAGTAGATATGGATGTATTTCCAGCAGGATATTATTTAGATGTGGATAATGATGGAATCAAAGATTTAATTGTCAGTCCAAATGCAGCGACAGAAGTGGAGGATAAAAACTCCGTTTGGTTTTATAAAAATATTGGACAAAACGATTTGCCACAACTTGAGTTTATTCAAAATGATTTTCTCCAGAAAACCATGATTGATTTGGGGAGCGAAGCTTATCCTGCCATTGTAGATCTTGATGGGGACGGGTTGTTAGATATCGTAGTTTCAAATCGCAAGACGTATAGTTCAACCGAGACATATACCAGCACTATTTCATTTTATAAAAATGTTGGAACTCCAACCTATCCGACATTCGAGTTGATGGAAGAAAATTATTTAAATATCCCATCACTTGAATTAAGAAGCGTTTATCCGCATTTTAATGATTGGGATGATGATGGAGACCTCGATTTGATTTTAGGAGATCAGGATGGCTTTATTCGGTTGTTTAAAAATGAGGCTGAAACACCGGGACTACCAATCTTCGCAGCTCCTGAACTTGTTTTGAATACAGGAGGACAAGCGATTGATGTGGGACAGTTTTCTACTCCTCAATATTTCGATTTAGATAATGATGGATTAAAGGATTTGATTGTTGGAGAAAAGAATGGGAACATCAATTTATATCGAAATGTGGGAGTCTCTGGCTTGCCAGCTTTCGAATTCATTGAAGACACAATAGGGGATGTGGTGGCGAGCAACTACCTCGGAATTGACGGATATTCAGTTCCTTATTTTTATAGAAATTCAAGTAATTTATTGGAATTATTAGTGGCTTCTGAAACTGGAAAGATTGGTTATTACGATCAAATCGAGGAGAATATTCTGGGTACATTTAATCAGATCACAGATGAGTTTCAGGGGATCAGAGAAGGCGATCGTTGCGCGATAGCGATGGCAGACATTACTGGAGATGGAATCAATGATATGGTGTACGGACATATCGGGGGCGGACTGGCGCTCTATTTATCCGAAATATTTATTGAGAATGTTGATGAGTTGAGCAGTGCTGCATTTAAAATTTATCCTAATCCTTCTCAATCAGGACAAGAGCTTCGCGTGGAGTTAGCAAGCGTCCCAATGTCTAGTATAAAAGTGGGTGTTTATGATAGTGTTGGGAAATTAATTTTTCAAGAGAATATTAATTCGCAATCATTCACAATAAAAACGCCCCTAGAAAGAGGCGTGTATTTTATTAAAATTGATAATCGAGTAGAGAAGTGGATTGTGAGATAATCTATGGTTTCTCAGGCATAGACATCCAATGTGTCACATCTTTAAAAAAGTGATTGCTATTGCCTTCTCCTTGCCAAAAGTGTGGTCCATGTTTGATTCTTTTTTCTGAACCTTCAGGATAAAAGTTCTCTAAAAAACGGAGGACAATTATTTCTCGTAATTCAAACTCACCTGTTTTTCCTGGTAAAAAAACTTTATTATTTGGAACGAATGCGAGCACACGCTCGTCGTTTTTTGGGAGTTTATCGGTGGCTAAATTCCATGTCATGGGTGAAGAGATTGAATAACGCGAATTTGTCCTAAGTGATGTCTACCGTGCCAATGATAAAGGGAGAGGAGCCAATACAAATCTCTCGATTCACCTTGTTGTGGGTGAAAAAATCTGCGTTCGAAATCCTCAGCCACCATATTATTAAAAGTGTGCGTCATTCTTTCATGCACACCTTCAATCATTTTTAATGATGGCTCGATCAATTCAGAGTTTCCATCTTCTAATGCCGCCCAAAGATTTTCATCGTAGGGCTTGACGGTCGGATGATCTTCTGTAAGCGTTAGTTTTAGTCGTGTGTAGGCGTTGCAGTGACTATCCGCAATGTGGTGAATAATTTGAAGCGCAGTCCAACCGCCATCTCGATAAGATGAATGCTTTTGTTTTTTTGTTAATGATTGCGCCACTGCTCTCAAATCAGCAGGCAGTGATGCAAAATCATTGACCATCACTCTTATCAATCCATCTGGATATTCTGATGGAAATTTTACTTTTCCGATGGGGTATTTTCTTGCTTCAATATCCATTTTAATTTCCTTTAAAATTCGGTTTTCTTTTTTCCATAAATGCTGTCACGCCTTCGCGATAGTCATTAGATCTACCTGCTTTTATTTGCAATGCTTCCTCCAAATGAAGTTGCTGATCGAAGGTGTTGTTCATGGCGCTATTCAGCGCTTTTTTAGTCATAGCTAGACCGAACGTCGGCATTTGTGCTACATGTTCAGCCATTGTTTTAATAGCAGGAGAAAACTCCTCATCAGCGACCACTTGGTAAATCATTCCAATACGCTCTGCTTCTTTCGCGGATACTTTTTCTCCCAACATCATTAGAGCGGAGGCTTTCTGAAAGCCGATGAGTCGTGGTAAGAAGTATGTTCCTCCTGAATCTGGAATCAATCCAATTTTTGAAAAGGCTTGAATAAACGCAGCACTTTCCGCAGCAATCACGATGTCGCAACACAATGCAATATTTGCACCTGCGCCTGCCGCAACGCCATTTACAGCGGCGATGACAGGTTTTTCAATATCGCGAATTCTTCTTACGATAGGGTTGTAATGATCTGCAAGGATCGATTGAAAACCGGGATTTTCAGGACCAGAAACTTCTGCTAAATCTTGACCAGCGCAGAAGGCTTTTCCTTCGCCCGTGATAACAACAGCTCTCACTTCGGCATTCGCTGCGGCAGCATCTAGCGCCGCTTGCAGAGCATACGCCATTTCTCTATTGAAGCTATTAAATACCTTCGGACGGTTCAACGTGAGCGTTGCTACTCCGTTTTCAATATGTGTGGAAATTGTATCGCTCATAGTTATCTTTTTTGATTGTAAAACTCTTTTCTTCCTGCAAGCAATCTAATGAGGATTTGAATAATTAAAAAACCAATGGCCGATTTGATTGCGGCGCCTGGAAGTGTGACCTCTATATTATCCCACCAAGTGTCTGGTCGAAAACGCTTCATCCAAAAACCACCCATCACAAGAATGATGACATGACCAATGAGCCAAATGCCTATATGGCCAAATGGATTTTTGGAAAAAGGAAGTTCGACAAGAAATCCTGTAATAAGAGCGGCAGCGACAAATCCAAAGAAGAAGCCGCCTGATATTCCATCTATAAGTTCGTATCCTCCATGGTAGCCTGAAAAAACGGGTAGGCCAGCTGCTCCGAATAAAACATAGAACAATGCATTCAGTCCTCCCACTCTCCATCCAAACGCAATGCTAAACAGAAGTAAGAAAAGTGTTTGTAAAGTAATTGGAACCTCACCTGGTATGGCTACTGTATAAGGACCGATAGAGCATGTAAACAAAAGTGAAATGATCAGTTTGATCAATACATCATAGCTCCGCGAAAATTTAATATATGTATTTAACATACTAGTTCTTTTTCAAAATAAACTCAATGCCTTCACCAAGTTGTAACTCATTATTTGAACGATCAATATCCGCCATTCCTTCTGATGGATCTATGACTACAGATTGAATTTCACTAGCACTGTAGGGCAATTCAAGCACATAACTCGTATTCACCCATTTCCAATCTGCAAGTATTTTCCAGTCGTAATTGTAGTTGCCTTTTTGTTTCTCTCCTCTCATTAAATCAAGTGCCATGTAGTACATTTCTTTTTTGCCATTGCTTAAAGTGACTTCTACTTCAACCGGCATAGGCATCATACCTTTGCGTTCGATCATCACATTTGTCTTGCCTTGCGCAGAGCTTGCTCCGGTGATGGCGTAATCAATGGTTTTTGTGGTATTCACAAAATACTCATTGTACCAATCGAGCACCATTCCGGATTGTAGTTCCATCACATGTATAAAGTCATCTGCAGTGGGATGCTTGAACTTCCACATGTCAAAATATTTCAAAAGACCTTTTTCCAAATTCTCCTTTCCTACTACATAGCCCAATTGTGCAAGGTAAACTTCTCCTTTATTGTAAGAAGCAGTTCCATAAGCATAGTTGGTGATGTAGTGATCCGCATGTGTGTCGAGTGCTTCTTCCTTCCCCTCGTTGACTATAGCGAGATAGCCATCATACGCACCCGAGTGATCTCCAGGAATTCGGCCAGCAAAGAGCGTATTAAATGCCTCGCTGGATGCATAACTCGTGAAACCTTCGTCCATCCAAGGATAAAGCGCTTCATTGGTAGCTAAAATTCCTTGATACCAACTGTGTGCTGCTTCGTGAAGAACAACACCAACATAACTTGGCACTTTTCTATTTCCTGTAATCAAAGTGGCCATCGGGTATTCCATTCCACCATCGCCTCCTTGAATAATGCTGTATTGAGGATAAGGATACTTTCCAAAGTGATCGCTCAAATATTTGAATCCTTTTACAACGAGCTCTTGACCATCTTTCCATGAATTCATGTATGCTGGATCTTCTTGATAGAAGAAGTGAAGCAATGGACCGTTTTCAATCTGCGCAGTCTTGTGCACATAGTCTGGGTCAGCGCCCCATGCGAAGTCATGCACATTCTCAGCCTTGAATTTCCAAGTCAATGTTTCTGTATTCGGACGCTTAACTTTATTCTCTTCAATGTATCCATATCCAATTTCTTGTGCATTGGTGAGAACGCCCGTTGCACCAATAATGTATTTTTTTGGAAGCGTAATGTTCACCTCGAAGTTTCCCCAAATGCCGTAGAACTCACGTCCGATATAAGGATTCGGGTGCCAGCCATTTCTATCATACTCACACAATTTTGGATACCACTGCGTCATGCTGTAATCAATACCTTCAGCATTGCTTCTTCCAGATCTTCTGATTTGAATAGGCACTTGTCCCTCAAATTCTAATTCAATCGTTGCTTTCGCGCCTTTAGCAATAGGGGTAGAAAGAGTCACTTCGAGAATGGTTTCGCTCTCCAATAAAGTTTGCGCTTTTCCATTTACCAATAATGATGTGACATGTAAATGTCCATACTCATTGGGTTGAAGTTTTGAAATTCGATCGCCTACACGTCCATCTGGATCGCTGATCCAAAGAGATCTTGTGTCCATTGCGCTTCCAGGTTGGAACGCATTAAAATACAAGTGGAAGAAAAGTTGCGTTAAATCATCTGGAGAACAGTTGGTATAAACAATAGTTTCTTTTCCTTTGAATTGATGATTTTCTGCATTCAGATTAAAATCGATTTTGTAATCCGCTTTTTGCTGCCAATATTGAGCAGTAGTTGCGTTGGTCATTGCCGCAAGAGCAATGATAAAAATGAAGCGATAGAAATACATAGTTAAATGGATTGTTCGAACTTTGAAGCGAAGGTATAAGAATGATGCCAATGAAGCAGCACCAATGATAAAACTTGATTTATTTCTCATAGCATTTTTAAGCACTTTAACGATTCGAATGGTAGCGGTCGAGCCACATCAAGATGAAATGAGTGCAATAGCTCCCGCAATTTCTTCAATTAGCGTGATGACTGATGGTTTTGATTTCCCTGTTGGGGCGCCCAATGCAAAAGGATATTATAATGCTCAAAAATTTGGAGTCAATAATCATCTTGGAGATGATTGGAATGGAGTAGGTGGTGGCAATACAGACTTTGGAGATCCTGTTTATTCAGTTGGAAAGGGTCGCGTGACAGAGGTTTCACAGTTTTTTGGTGGCTGGGGAAAAGTAGTTCGCGTCGCATACACATATCAGGAAAATGGAGTGGAAAAACAAGTGGAGTCACTCTATGCACACATGGATAGTGTTTATGTAAAGAAAGATGATATACTAAATAGAGGGCAAAAGCTTGGAACGATAGGAAACGCGGAAGGTATTTATCTTTCACATCTTCATTTTGAGATGAGAAATAAAATAGCCCTTCCATTAGGACAAGGCTATTCAAAAGATCAAACGGGATATCTCGATCCGACCAAGTTTATCAAGGCCCACAGGCCAAAATAGTTTACCAAATCACACTTTCGTCGGTCATCCAAAGTCCTTTAATTTTCATTGCTTGCTCTAGTATGTCGCGAACACAACCGTGACCTCCTGCAATCGGTGAAACGTAAGTAGCAATAGCTCTAATTTCATGTGCTGCATCAGCAGGACATATAGGAAGCCCGACACGTTGTAAAACAGGGTAATCAGGAATGTCATCGCCCATGTAACAAATCAATTCTTCTTTTAATTGATGTTGGGCCACATAGGATTCATAAACCTTGATTTTATCAGATGATCCTAGGAAAATGTCTTTAACACCAAGCATCTCAAAGCGCTTGCGCACGGCTTCGCTTTTTCCACCAGAGATAATTGCAATTCGCAATCCTTTTTTGATCGCAAGTTGCACTGCATAACCGTCTCGAACGTTTGCGGTGCGCATTTGCTCTCCATCGGCTGTGAGATAAACGATATTATCAGTGAATACACCATCGACATCAAATATGAATGTGTCGATTTCTTTTAGTTGTGCTTTATAGTTTTTAATCATTTTTATTGTCTTGAATGAGTTTGGTCATTATTGAATAGAGGTTTTGCCAGTCTTTATTTTTAGAAAGTAAATTCAGTTGTTTTTGAATTGTACTTTGATCTTCTCTGATGGCGGGGCCTGTTTGAATTTTAGAAGGTGAATTGTGCTTGATTTTTCTCGTCTCTTCATCAATGAGTGGAATCATCAAATCGAAAGGCAGTCCAACTTCGTCTAGCAATTGATGGGCAATCGCGTAAAGATGATTGCTGAAGTTATTGGTAATGACCGCAGCGGTATGTGCTTGTAGTCTTTCTTCTGAATTTTTGTAAAAAACAGAAGAAGAAATTTTAGAAAAAAAATCGCCCAATAACGTACGATCTGCTTCTTTATTACATTCGATCAGAAAAGGGATTGTATTGTATTCAGTATCAATTCCTTTACGAAGGCTTTGGATGGTCCAAACTACCCCTCTACGCTCATTTTTAAGAGCGTCAAGCGAAGTCGATCCACTTGTGTGAATGACCAATGCGGATGTCTTTATTTCTTGTGATAAAATTGAAATAGCGTCATCCTTAACAGCTAAAAAACAAATGCCGCAGTCTGAGGGCAATTGCTCGAGGCTTGGGATAATTTTTAGATTAAAATGATGAGCGAATTCCTCGGCGGCAGCGGGGTTACGAGCATAGACATAGCTGGCTTGATTTCCAATGGAATCAAACATCCGAGCCAAGTGCCAAGCCACATTACCCGTTCCTATGATGGCTATTTTGGGAAAATTCATCGTATGCGAAGGTAGAAAAGTAAGCCTCGGAATAGCAAATTTTGTAGATTCACCATAGGTTTGCACCTAGAATAACAAGATAATGGAATTAATTGCTCCTCTGCATTGGAAGAACTACGAGTTGTTGGATTGTGGTGATTTTGAAAAATTAGAACGCTTCGGTGATTACATCACCATACGTCCCGAGCCTCAGGCGGTATGGCCTAAGAAATGGAGTAATGATGAGTGGAATCAAAAAGCTCACATCAAATTCATTCCAAAAAATAGCAATAGTGGTGAATGGAAGAAGATGAAAAAAATGCCCGATCAATGGCAGATTTCATATGGTTTACCAAATAATGAGGACATCACGTTTCGTCTTGGATTGACTTCTTTCAAACACGTCGGAATTTTTCCAGAACAAGCTGCTAATTGGGATTTTATTGTTCAGTCGTTGAAGGCTATGAAGACACCAAAGCCGAAGGTGTTGAACCTCTTTGCGTATACCGGCGGTGCTAGTCTTGCTGCTGCTGCGGGCGGTGGAGAAGTCACCCACGTGGACAGTATCAAACAAGTGGTTACGTGGGCGAATGAAAATATGCAGTTGAGCAAACTCAGCGATATTCGATGGATGGTTGAGGATGCACTCAAGTTCGTGCAGCGTGAAGAGCGCAGAGGAAATAAATATCAGGGAATTATTTTGGACCCACCTGCATTCGGGCATGGGCCAAAAGGTGAGAAATGGAAATTAGAAGACAACATCGCAGAAATGATGGAGAATGTCTTGAAAATTTTGGATGAAAAGGAACACTTCCTTGTATTGAATGCTTACAGCCTTGGGCTTTCTGCACTAGTCATTGAAAATCTTTGTAAAGAATTTTCAGGGAAGGATTTAAAAATCGGTGAATTGTATTTACAAGCAAAGAGCGGAGTGAAGTTACCCCTCGGAGTATTTGGAAGATCATTTAGAACGAAATGATAAAATCTGAATTAGCCAATCAGCTTAGACGATATAAGCCCGATCTCGAACGGAGGTGGGGAGTCAAACGCATTGGTTTTTTTGAAGATTACATCGACCACCATCATACTGCGAATTGCGAAGTGAATATTCTCGTAGAGTTTCATGAACCTCTAGGATGGCGATTTTTTGAAATGAAAGAATGGCTGGAGAAGAAGCTTTTCATGCGCATTGATATATGCACTCCAAAATCTTTAAAGCCCGCTCTCAAGGAGGAAATCCTTAATCAAACAACCTTTGTATGATAAGAGCAAGAAGAAGATTCGATTTTTTCTTGCATGACATGGTGGAGGCCATGGATAGAATTCTATTATATACTGAGCAAAAATCTTATGCTGAATTTGTAGCTGACACCATGCTTCGGGATGCGGTTATCCGCAATTTTGAAATATTGGGAGAGTCTATTAAGCACATTCCGTTTAAATTTCAACGCCAATACAAGCAAATTCCTTGGCAACACATGAATGCCCTGAGGAATTTTATTGTCCATGAATATTTTGATGTGGATGATGAAATACTTTGGGAGATTATTCAGCATGATTTAAGAGACAATCGTGCGGCGGTAAGAGCAATTATTGAAGAGAAATATTTATAGTGATAGATGATAAATAAAAAGTACCCTAAATGGATCCTTGCTGGAGCGGTGGTTTTCACCTTGAACGCTTGCGGGGACAACAACTCAGGAAATCCACAAGAACGATCAGAACGAACAAAAATGATGATAGCAAATGCCAAACTAGCGCGGGATCCACATTCCTACGCGCAACCAAATGAGGTACGCGTAAAACATCTGAATTGGGTGGCGTCAGTTGATTTTTCTACAAAGGTTATTACAGCCACCGCTACATACGACCTCGAGCATATCACTGACAAAAACGAAGTGATTTTCGATATGAAAGGACTTCAGATAGATGGAGTTATGGTGGATGGTCAACCTGCAAAGTTCAAAGTAGGTGAAGAGAAAGAATTCATAGGGGCTCCTTTGACAGTTGAGATTACACCAACATCAAAGCAAGTGTCTATTTCATATCGCACACCACAAGGCGCAGAAGCACTCTTGTGGGTGGATGGAGAATCACCATTCTTGTTCACACAATCACAAGCGATTCTAGGAAGAACATGGTTGCCATGTCAGGATAGTCCTGGTTTAAGAATTACCTATGATGCACAAGTAACGGTGCCTAAGAACTTGATGGCATTGATGTCTGCAGAGAATCCTACAAAAAAGAATGATACCGGGGTTTATTCATTTAAGATGGATCAGCCGATTCCAAGTTATTTGATGGCACTTGCAGTAGGAGATGTAGAGTTTAGATCGCTTGGTGATCGAACTGGAGTTTACGCGATTCCATCATTGATTGATGCTGCAGCATATGAATTTGAAGACATGCAAAAAATGCTTGTAGCTGCAGAAAAGCTCTACGGTCCTTATGTATGGGGACGATATGACGTGCTCGTATTGCCTCCGGCATTCCCTTTCGGTGGTATGGAAAATCCTAAGCTGACTTTTGCAACACCTACGATCATTGCAGGAGATAAATCATTGGTTTCATTGATCGCACACGAGCTAGCTCATAGTTGGAGCGGGAATCTTGTAACGAATAGCACATGGGATGACTTCTGGATCAATGAAGGATTCACTGTCTACTTCGAAGAGCGAATTATGGAAGAGGTATTCGGAAGAGAATATTCCGAAATGCTTGCGCAGTTGAGTCGTCAGGAGTTGGATGCTACGATTTCAGAGATCTCCGCTGTCAATGAAAAAGATACTTGGTTAAAGTTGTCATTGGAAAATCGCAATCCTGATGATGCAATGACAGATATCGCTTATAACAAGGGATATTTCTTTTTGCGTCTGTGTGAAGAGACCATTGGAAGAGAGAAGTGGGATATTTTCTTGAAAAAATATTTTACAGAACATGCCTTTCAAGTAATGGATACGGAGAAGTTTTTAGCATATCTAAAGACGAATTTGGCAGCAGACAAAATAGAGGAGAAGGTTAACATCAATGAATGGGTTTACGCGCCTGGAATTCCTGCAAATATTCCGAAGGTTCAGAGCGATAAGATGGAAAAAGTTAAATCAGTTGCTGAAGAATTTGTAAGCTTAAAAATTATTGTGGATGCCATCAAATGGAATGATTGGTCATACCAAGAGAAGGTGTACTTCATAACTTCTATCAAAGATGCGAGCGCTGCTCAAATGAAGACCTTGGATAGAGTGTTCAATATAACTTCAACCAAGAATAATGAAGTCCTTTTCGCTTGGTTGGAATTGGCTATTCGCAAGAATTATTCTACTGCATATGATGAGTTAGAAACATTTCTTGTTGAGGTGGGAAGGAGAAAATTTGTTGCACCACTTTATCAGGCTTTAGTAGAGACAAATCAAAAGGATTTAGCTGCGAAGATCTATACCAAAGCACGACCGAATTATCATTCGGTTACCATTGAAACAATTGATAAAATGCTTTATTAAAATTGGACGTGATAGAAAATAAAAAGGGCTGTCTAACAAGACAGCCCTTTTTTATTTGATATGATGATGGTTATCTCATCAAGTTTAAGTTTCCTTCAATATCTTTTCTTTCGCCCGTGGATTTAGATACAACACGTGCTCTCCAGAGATAAACTCCATCTGGAATAAAGTATTCTCCTGTCAATCCATTTCCACCAACCCAAGCATCTTCGGGATCAGTAGTTTCAAAAACCACTTCACCCCAACGGTTGAATACCTGAAGTTTGAATCTTGTTTCATCGATGTCAGCACCATAAAGTTTCCACACATCATTGATTCCGTCGCCATTTGGAGTGAATCCGGTAGGAATGTAGTATTGGAAAATATCATTGATAGTGATGATATGAATGTAGGTGTCAGTACAGCCGTTAGCGTCTACAACAGTAAGAAGAACTGGGTACTCACCACCTTGGTCAGAAGGGAATTCAAAAATTGGATTTTGTTCGTTTGAATATCCAATTGGATCAGTGTAATTAAACTGCCAATCATACACAGCGATATCTCCAATCGTCAAATCATACATCTGTATAGTAGTGTTCTGAACATCTGTTGGTTGAGGCTGGCCATAGAATTGTGCTTCTGGAGCTTGGTAGCTATAGATATAGTTGTCCTTGTTGAGGGTATATGCGCATCCAAGAGAGTTTGTCAAAATAAGAGAAACATCATATACACCAGGATTCTCATATTGGTAGTCAAAATTTGGAGTGTCCATCATTGTGGTTCCATCTCCAAGGCTCCAAGAAGAGTTGACGTACGTAGTAGGGTCGGTATCAATTGTGAATTCGTAACCTTGAGGCCAGCAAGCACGCGTTGTATCTGCACTGAATTGCACATCTACATTTGGAAGTACTGTCGCTTCGAAGCAATTTGTTACACTCACACCGCACTGGTCAGTCACCTCTAGGCAAACCGTGCCACTTTCACTTGGATCATAGCTTGTGTTGGCTTGAGTCGAAACAGTTGTTCCATTGTAGGTCCAATTGTACTGATAAGGCTGCACGCCATCTTCAATATCGTAAAGATCTAGGTTCAATGTTCCTGCCCAACAAATTGATGTGTCGTTTGGAATATCAAAAGTGGGAACAGTTGATTCATTCAATGTGAGAGTTGCGAAAACAACACATTGGCCATTATCGATATTGTATTGGTAGTCTCCGGCATTATCAACACCTGGAGTAAATATTTCTGTTACAACAGCTCCAGCTGCGTTGGTCCAGTATCCGCCAGTCACAGGATTACCATTCATTTCATCAAACATGTTGATTGGAGCTCCATTTACACAGAAGTCAAGTTCTGTATCCACACCTGGGTTTGAAAGAGGATCAAGAGATACAGTCACTTCATCAGTGCTAAAGCAATCAGGGTGACCTACAGGGTATCCAGTAAGAGTGAATTCAGTTGTTTGAGAAAGATTCACAACGTTGGGCTGCATCGCATTCGGGTTATCCAATGGCTCAACGGGCGTCCATTCCCATGTAAAGTTAGGACCACCAGTCGTGCATGACACATCATATGACCATTCCGTATAACTTCCACTTCCGCAAGAAATTGAGCCGTCGCTGTCAAATGACATGGTTATACAACCGCTGTTTGCAACCCAAGATTGGCCAGCCATTATTCCAGTTACATTGCTTGCGATAATTGGAGAACCAGTGTCAGGTCCGTCGTAGATTGTTATAAAGTCACAACATGTTTCAAGTTGACCTGAAGTAAATGTTATCACCATCGCTGTTCCGTCTCCTGGATTATCAGCGCAGTAGGTCCATACTTGAAAATCATTGTCAGGGTAGCAGTAATTATAAGTTCCTGCTTCTGCGCTGCATGTAGGAATTGGAAGGCCTTGGAAGCCACCAAGAAGTTGCACAACATCACAAGAGTAGGTGAGGTCTGGACCTGCACTTACAAATGGAGCTTGGTCAATTGTAATTGTGATCGTTGTATCGAACTGACAACCAAAACTATTTTCTACGGTGTATATGAAGTCATAACTTCCAGGTCCAGGTGCGGAGAATACAATAGTATCAGCATCTTGTGACATGTAAGTAATATTTGGACCAGACCAGTAGCTGCTATCGGCATCTAAGCCAATCGAAGGCTGGAAGGTAGTAATTCCAGGAAATAGAGCGGGATTAAGATCAATTCCCCAAAAGAAGATATAACCATTATCGGCCGCAAGATTATCAGTTACGCTAAATGTCCACGCACCATTGAGAGGACATCCTACTAGATCGCACATATTACCTTGCGCTTCATAACTTCCGGCTTCAAGTGATCCACCGCCGAATCCTCCTGCATTTTCACCCCAAGTTCCATTTGTTGCATCCGGATCCCAAACATAAGTATATCCAATTCCTGGGTCTGAAGCTGGGTCATTATCGATGGCTTCACCAAGGAAAGTACCACCACCTCCGTTTACTCCCCATTCAACAAGGTTTACAACGGTGCCATTTGGGCATGTGATAGAAATTCCTAAGTCACCCATATAGCTATGCTCCATATTAACTGTAATGCCGAGTAAGTCATCACATGATTCTAAGACTGCATCTGGTTCGAAAATATCAAAATTGATTGCAGAAGAGTAAGTGAAACCGGCACCATCTGCGAGGTATGTAGTACCTGCTACCACTTGCGGGGGGAGCGATGACCACTGTGTACTTGAAGCAGCCCCAACTAGCGTTACATCTTCACCGAGGCATGTGGCTTCATCAGCAAGCGTCGGAAAGAGTGGGATGGTAGAAACGAGTACTTGAAGTGGATTAATATTTAAACTTGAACAACCGTTATTATCTAGTACAGCAAGAGTTACAACGTATTCGCCCGCCTCATCAAAGCTGTGTGTAGCATTTGCGGTATTCCCTTCCTGGACAGTGCCATCGTCAAAGTTCCAATTATAACTTGCAATCGAGAAACCTGGAGCAGCAAAAGATCCAGCAGAACTGAAAGATACAGGGTCTCCAATACAAACACTTACAGTTTGTACAGGACCATCAGGAACTGGGTTCGTAATTGCTGAATTAGCAGTTGGGTTAGCACAAGGAGTGGTGCATGACACAGCAGCTTCCCATCCAGGAGAATTTGCATTATCTGGTCCGTTATCTTGGAAAACGATTGTTAAACATCCCGTAGGATTATTAACAGTTCCAGTTACTTGATAGCCTTGCAGGTCACTCCCGCCATAGCTTCCTAACGATGGAGCGCTAGTAGCATCGCCATCATAAATGGTGAAACTATCGCTGTTTCCATTACCAGGCGAGGTTTGAAGTGCAAAAGCGGAAAAATCAAGTTGAATTACATCTCCAGGAGTATCTGGACAAATCGTAATTGTGTAATTAGTCGGTGTATACGCGGCACCAACACCGTCATCTGTGAAGATACCGTTACAGGAACTGTATGTTCCATTGCTCATTGTGATCTGCTGACCAAACAAGCCAAACGAGGTAAATACGACAGATAATAAGAGTAAAATTTTCTTCATTTCTAATAGCGAGTTAACCTAGACAAAGATAGGACTCCTATTAGAACAAAACGGTTGCTTTCTTTGGATTATCTTAACAAAAGAATATGCCCATCATACGTGTATTTGACGTCGTATTCTTCGTCTTGAATCTCTAGGTAGTACAAGTAAATGGAGTCTTGATTGAAATATTCCCCATTTTGATGTTCTCCTAGCCAAGCTTCATTAGGATCGGTTGATGTGAAAACTGGCTCTCCCCATCTGTTGAATATGACGATCTTATAGTTCAAATTCACAAATCCTTTTCCCTCAATCTTCCAAACATCATTGATACCATCACCATCGGGAGTAAATGTATTTGGGATATAAATATCTATATCATTTCGAACAGTGACTTGACGCGTCGTACTATCGATACATCCGAATTGATTTGAGGCAATAAGTTGTACTAAATAGGTTGCTGCAGTCTCAGCGGGGAAGGTGAATGAAGTATCAGGACTCGCGCTGGTTCCAAATTCTTGAAAACGATATTCAAAAATGTTTGCGTCAATCGATGTATTGAAGAATTGGAACGTCGTGTTTGGTAGCAAGATTTCTTCTTCAAAAACATTGAAACTAGCCAAAGGCTTAGGGAAAACCAGTATTGGCGAGTTAGCGGTATCCGAATAAACACAGCCAAAAACATCTGTAATGGTTAAAATAGGGTAGTACTCACCTTCAATTTGATATTGGTGATTTGTAGAACCCATTATGATAGCAGAATTGCCATCCCCAAATTCCCACTCCATTGATGCGACATTCTGAAAGGCCGTATAATCTGATTGCATACTCACATTTAGTGGTTCGCAACCATTGGTAATAGGTACATCGAATGTTGCTGGAATGACTGGGTGTTGATTTACGGTTACACAGCCCTCTACTTCTAATCCACATGCATCGCCTAAAGTGAGGCAATACTCAACAGGAGTCTCTCCAACGATCACATCAAACTCCGCAGTGTTGTAAGTACTTCCATCGCTGCCAACCCATGAGTACGTAAATGGTGCTGCACCGCCAATGATAATTGGAGGATTGATATGAACCGTAGCACCCGCACAACCTAAATAATTATTTGGTAGTGTCATATCGAGCGTTGAATTCACTGTTACCAACACATCGTCGCTAACTGCACATTCTGGAAAGCCTGTTGGATATCCCGTAAGCACATAGAGAGTTGTTTGGTCTATACCGTCGAGTGTTGGTGCGGGGCTGCTACTTGATGATAAGAAATCCGAAGGAGTCCACTGCCATGTGAAGTTATTTGGATCTGCGCAGCTGACTTCATATTGTATTTCAACCTCGCTCCCACTTTCACATGAGAAAGACCCATCTGCATCTATAAGCATGGTAATACATCCACTAGAGTTCGATGCGGTGAAAGTCATTCCAGTAATATCACCGGTAAGGTCTCCGGCAATAAGTGGAGATGAAGTATCGGGTCCGTCATAGAAGCTTATATAGTCGAAACCATCTTCTAATGAACCTTGAGTAAAACTTATAACCATTGCTGTAGAGCCATCGCCAGGTGAGTCAGGACAGAATGTCTGTACATAAAAGTCACCATCAGAATAACAGTAGGAGTAATTACCGGCCGAACTTCCGCAAGAAGGAGTTGGTTCATTCAAGTATCCCCCTTGCATAGCAATGGGTGCACAAGCATAGGTAAAGTCCGGTCCTGCCGTAATTTGAACAGGAGGATCAATAGTTATAGAAATAGTGGTGTCACTAATACATCCAAAGTTGTTGGTCACTTCATAAGTGTACTCATACGTGCCTGGTTCGGTCAATGTCAATTCAATGATGTCCGCATTTGGATCAATGAACTCGAAATTGGTACCTGTCCAATAAGAACTATCCGCTCCACCGCCAGCCGTAGGGGTGAAGGTGGTAATCCCGGGATAAAGCGCAGGATTGAAATTGATACCCCAAGAGAAGATATATCCGTTGTCAATAGGAATGTTATCGGTTGCTGTAAAAGTCCATGTTCCGTTTAAAGGACAACCAACCAATGCGCATAAGTCTCCCTCAGGTTGATAGATTCCTGGAGGCACAGATCCATTGGGAAGAAGTGTTGTTTCATCAATAAAACCGAGGGTGCTTGTAGAACTCCATCCGTAGTCATATCCGACACCCACTGCAGCCGTTCCGTCATCTATGGGCTCACCCAAATAGTCTCCACCACCATCATTAGGATAAGTTTGAAGATCCACAATTGTTCCGTTTGGACAAGACACTGTAAAACTCAAGTCACCCAAAAAGCTATGTTCGATGTTTACAAAAAGCTCTAGGAAATCTTCACAGTTTTCTAATACTGCGTCATTATCAAAAAAGTCGAAGGTGATAGGACTGCTGTAGCTGAAACCCGCACCATCCGCCAATTCTGTTGTTCCTGCAACTACTTGAGGTGGTAGCGAACTCCAAGTGGGGTATTGGATGTTTCCTGAGTTTAGAATAATGTTTTGACCAAAACAATACTGCGTTCCAATTTGTGCAATCGAGCTGAAATCAGGTTGAGTACTAACTAAAACCTGCACAGGATTAACGTTTAAACTTGCGCATCCGTTATTATCTAGTACCGTCAATGATACTAAATACTCACCGGGTTCATCGAAGGTGTATGTTACCTCAGAACCACTTGTGTTATCAATGGTCCCATTGTCAAAATTCCAAACATATTCTTCAATTGAAAAACTAGGCTCTGGAAAAGAAGCACTCCCATTTAAGGTGATAGGAGTCCCAATACAGGTAGAAATATTTCCTCCCATTGGCGCCGGGCTAGGTGCTGTTACAGAAAATCCAGCCGTTGGATTAGCGCAAGGTGTGGTGCACTGAATGTTTGCTTGAAAGCCTGGAAAGTTTGTGTTTGGTGTACCATTGTCAGTAAAAACTAGAGTTAAACATCCAGTAACATTATTAACTGTTCCAGTTACTTGTAGGCCTTGTAAGGAATTTCCTGTGTTATCCCCTAAACTTGGAGCATTGACGTCATCACCATCGAAAATCGAGAGGTAATCGCTGCTTGAAGCATTAGGTGATGTTTGTAATGAAAATGCGACAAAGTCAAGCTGGATAACATCACCAGGAGTATCAGGGCAAATAGTCATGGTGTAGGTTTGATCAGGATAGGCATTACCACCACCTGCATCCAACAACACTCCCTCACATGTTTGAATAGTGATATTGTCCAGACAATAATTACCAGGGACATCGCAATCTTGTTGCGCCTGACTCGCAAAAAACGAACTAATAAAAACAATAACTAATATGATATTCTTCATCCCTTGCTTTAGGTTTTATAAAAACACGCGCAAATTACTCCTAAAAGAGGGACTACCATACCTGATTAATGGTTGCAATTGTTTTTTTTTCAAGAATTTTAGAATCCAAGAATGAAGGATTACTATCGAATCACAAGTACATGGCCAGAGTACACTTGGTAGTCTGCGATAAGATCAACCTTGACTTTTACTTGCCATGTATAAATGCCGTCCATCGCATAATTCTCTCCACCGCGAACATCGCCCATCCATCCTTGCTCAACATCATTGGTATTGAATATAACAGTTCCCCAACGATCTATAATCAACAACTCATAGGTTGATTCCTCGAACCCTTTTAATATTGGTTTGAATATATCATTCAAGCCGTCATTATTTGGGGTAAAGGAATTAGGAGCGAAGAATACATAGTCGTTTTCAATGTAAAGTGTCTTACACAATGTATCCAAGCATCCATACGAAGAAGCTGTTTGCAGACACACTTGATATGACTTCGCTTCTTCTGTTTCATATTCATGAATTGGGTTTTCGAGATTAGAAATTTCTCCATCACCAAATGACCAATTATAACTGACTGCATCAATGCTTGTACTCTCGAACGTCACTTCATTTTGAATCAATGTGGGATTACTTGGCGACCAAGAAAAATTGGAAATAGGATAGGGGTGAACGGTGATAGCTTGAGGGAATTCCCAATTCGCTTGACAGCCTTCTTCACTTTGGGCAGCAAATATCAAATCATAGGTACCGGCCTCTTCAATTATATAGCTCAAGGAATCGTTTTCAGAAATCAATTGACTTCCCAAATACCATTGGCCAGAGGAGTAATTTTCAAGGTCTAAATATGGATTCAGTTCGAGTATAAAAGGAGAGCAACTTTCTTGGAATTCCCATTCATAAAATAATTCTGGCAACGGATGCACTACGATTTCTGCGGTAGTTGATGTGACGCAGTTGAATGAATTTGTTGCTTGTAAAAAAATAGTTGCATCGTTGATGGGAGAAATCGTTTGAGTGGGTGAAGTGTTGTTTGAGAATAATTGTGAAGGACCCCAAATGAAATCATAGTTTCCTTGTGCACTCAATGTAATTTCATCTCCTAAGCACAATTCAATTTCATTTGTCAACTGCACGATTGGCAATGGATTAACCACCACGGTAACCGAATCAATATCTTCACACACACCATCATTGATTGTCAAAAAATATTCCTGCGAAATTGGTTGGGTGGTGGTGTTTTCAATGCTTACAACAGGATTGGCAGCGTTGATATTAGAAATATTATTTGCTGGAAACCAACTGTAGCTTACTCCTGGTAGTGAACTTGAACCAATGGTAACAGGGGCTTCTCCAGAGCAGATGGTAGGCGCAATACCAGCTTCCGCAACAATCGGTGTTCTTATTGTCACAGAGTGTTCACTTTCATCAAGCGGACATCCAATGTTTGCTGGTAATTGATAAATGTATATACCTGAGTTCAATAAGGCGGGGTCTATTACGGAAGAAGGTAATGCATTGCTTTCGAAGAACCACTGTCCGCTTTGATCGACGTTATTAGAAAGAAGATTAATCAAATCGAAGAGTTCGTCATCTCCGCATATTTCGATAGCTGAATCTAACCCTGCATTGATACTATCAGATACATTTAATTCAAGGGTAACAACGTTGTCAGGACATGCTCCAATTTCATTACTGATATAATTGAAGTTGTATTGCCCAGGAATCGAAATCGGAACAGGCGTTGCAACAGGAGCACCCAACTGATTCCACCATTGACCAAGTCCTATTTCTCCATTTGATAGAAAAGGATCTAATTCAAAAGGAGTGTCTGTGATACACACATCAACAAAATAATTTTGATCTGCAAACAACGGAGCATTGACAGTAATCTCAGCTTCAGCTTCAAAGTTAGGGCAAGCATTATTTGACAGCGACGTGATGGTTAAAGTCTGTGATAAATCCGTTGCAGGATCAAAAAGAGAGGAAACAATATTTCCTGCCGCATTTGTCCATTGAGGAAATGCGATGCTAGGATAATTCGAGTTTAAATCTACTTGATTATCTATGGTGCAATACTCTAAGAAAATATCTTCTGGGATTGCAGGTGGACTCACTATTCCTATTGTGAAGTTGGCAATGTCCGTTGGGCAAAATGTGCCCGTCACTTCGTAGGTAAGAGATATCAGCTGGCTAAAAGAAATGTCTGCAGGACTTGGAAATGTGTTTTGATTTAAATTATAGAAATTACCACTATTGCTACCACCACTTACAAGACTAAAAAGATTGAGAGGTGTTGAAGATTGACAAAGTTCTGTGATGACATCATTACCAGCATTGGGAGGTAATTCTTCCTGCACGATCAATTGGGCTCCGATTTGACTACATCCAACATTTGGGAAAAGGTAGGTGTATGTTCCTGGAGTGGCGGTGGAAGGATTATAAATATTACTTACAATTTGATTTGAAGAATTTCTCCAAATACCTCCGAATGTTGGTGATCCATTCAGCTCAGCCGTCATGTCAAAAGATGGCCCATTAGCACACACTGTCAATGCGCTCGGCTCGCCCGAAGGATCGTTCGGTGTGTATGCAATGCTAATTTCTGCTTCTTGTGTTTGGCAAGGAACAAGAGCACTCACAACGTATCTGTATACTCCTAATGCGTCAGTCGCGGGATCAAAAATATTATCTGTAGGAGTGTTGTTAGGTCCATACCAAGTTCCGTTATTATCAGGAGACCCTCCTAATTGATCGAAGAGATTAAAAGGTGCAGCATTATCACATACCACCAAACTTGCATCACCGCCTGCGTCAGGGGTTACATTCACGTCTATGACTAAGGTGTTAAATACAGGATTGCATCCAGGCACATTGTCGATCATGTAGACATAGGAACTACTAGGTGTAGTAGCTGGGTCAAAAAAACCGCTCACCGTGTTGCCAGAGGCATCTAGCCAAGTTCCGCCATAGTCCGGGTTCCCATTTAGAAAGTCCGTCATGAAGAACGGGTTGTAGTTATCACAAATCAAAATGGTTGTTTGCAAGCCAGCATTTGCATTTTGAATTTCATTGACCAATACACCTGTAGTTACGATACAGCCGGCGATATTCTGAGAGTAAGAGTAAATACCGCCATTTTCGACTAGAGGGTTATATACACCATTGAAGGTTGTCCCATTCGGGCGTCTCCAGATTCCACCTGCAGAAAAAGCACCGAGATAAGTGGTCAAATTCACACTTCCGCTTGTAGAGCAAATGTTTGCAGTGTTTGCAGTTCCTATTCCAGCGCCAAGTGCATTGACTTGAATGAAGGCTTGTGTGGACCCTAGTGGTGAAGTTGCAGTAACCAAGAATATAGACCCGCAGAGATTATTCATAGTTAGACTTCCATTTGGTTCGCCTGCATTCAGGATAACCGCGCTAGAAAAATCTTGTACTTGGAAAATTGTTGGTGATCCAGGATAAGGTGTGTAGGTGAAACTGCCGTTACAATTGCAGCTCGATGAGGCGGGCACAACTGTCACCTGAGAATGGGCGATTTGTCCAATATGAACGAGGATAGCGCTAATTATCAGGAAGATAATTCTCATTGGTGGTTAGGTGCACGGATTAGGAGGTGCAAAGGTACAAAATCCCGAGTTATTAACAGGTGTTAATAACTCGGGAAAGTGCAAAAAAAATCCCGACAGGGTGTCGGGACTCTTTTTTGGTTTATTGGTTGGTTTTGGTTAAGGAAGAATCGTTACAATGCCGCTGAAGTATTTCTCTTCTTTGGTGGTGTCGTTATAAATGATCACAATCCAGGGATATTGATCACCGGCTACAGCTGTAGCTCCAGATGGAAGTGTTCCGTCCCATCCTTTGGTCTTGTTAGTTGTTTCGTAGATTGGTTTCTCACCGTTGTAGATCGTCAACTTGAATTGTGACTTTCCTTGCTTCAGACCTTCAGGCATAAAGACACTGGTCTTTGGACTGAATTTCTCAGGAGCCATCAAATTGTAATCTTGATTGATGTGGATGTACTTCACTTTGCTGTCCGCACAACCCCATTCATTAGAGACTTCTAGAGCAATCATTTGCTTACCTCTGTCTGTATATGAGCGGATTGGGCTGATTACGTTAGAAGTTGAGCCATCACCAAATTTCCAGTTGTAGCTCGTAGCGTTTTCGCTGGTATTGATGATTTTCACTGTTGGCTCTTCGCTGGCACTGTTTACAAAATCCCATTCAAATTCTGCATTAGGGGCAGGGTGGATGGTGATTAAGTCGTTCATCACAGTTGTGTTGATTTGGCCGTCTTTCTTCGAAGTAATTGAAAGCGATACATCATACACCCCTGGCTTTACGTATTTGTGTTTTGGATTAGGCTTGTTAGAGAAGTTACCATCACCGAAGTTCCACAAGTAACTACCTTCATTTGGACCGTTTACCGCATTGAAGTCGATTTCGCCACCAGCACAAGATGTGGTGACACTTGGTCTTACAGAAAGCGCAGAAGAGCTCTTTGGCAAGATGATTTCGTTCGATGGTACTGTTGTTTCAGCAATTATATTTTCCGTAGGAATAGTTGTCTGTGTCGAAGCACTGGTATTAGTTGAATTGATAACTAATGGAGTGAGATTCGAAGAGTTATTAGCTGCAAGAGCAGTGTTTTCTGAAGTAGTATTTTCTGTCGCTGTTTCTGTAGCAATGGATGCTGGAGAATTTGAAACACGAGCTGTTGATTCAAAGCGAGCGATGCCATGTCCTTTTTTGGCATCAACTAGATTGAAACTATACTTATACAAGGTGTAAGAACCAATAGCAGTGAAAACACAAGCGGCTACGAGGGCAACAACCCATGTATTGGCGTTGGCTCCGTTGCCTTTCATTCGGTTTTCAAGATCGTTCCAGCTACTAGCCTCGAATGGTAATTCGTAGTGCTCTAGAGACTCTCGTATTTTATCCTCAAATGGGGTAAACTTATTACTCATTCGCGTTGCCGTAGTTCTTTATAAGTATCTTTTTCATATTGCGTTTGGCCTTCGCAAAATTGCTTTTGGAAGTCCCTACACTCACTCCTAATGCATCTGCAATGTCTTGATGCGTATAATTTTCAAAAACGTAAAGGTTGAAGACCGTTCTATAAGCGGGTGATAATTGTTGCATAGCTTCAATTATCTGGTGGGGTTTAAAATCATATTGGTCCTGTTCGGCCAATTCTTCTTCTTCAATTTCATCTTCCCACTGTTCCGCACTCATGGCGTCATTCATAAGTATGAAGTCATTTTTAGACTTTCGAAATCGATCGATCGAAAGGTTAACCATGATTCTTCTTACCCAGCCTTCGAATGACCCCGACCCTGAATATCTTTCCATATTTTGGAAGACCTTAATAAAGCCTTCTTGGAGGACATCCATTGCCTGATCTGAATCCCGTGTATAACGAAGACAAACCGCCTTCATTTTACCGTAAAGTAGCTTATAAACAGCCTGTTGCGATCTTCTGTCTCCTTGGAGACATCCGTCAATTAGCTGTTTAAATTGCTTATCTTCACTCACTGAATTCAATGTTTAGACGGCCTCCACTAAAAAGGGTTGCCACTTACAAATGTAATTGTTCCTACTTTTTTTCAAAATATTATGTAAAAAGTTTCGTTATGAGGCGCTTTACTTTTTTAAAAACATTTCCTCCACTAATTTTGCGACATGAATAAAAGGGTAGTTGTCGGATTGTCTGGAGGGGTAGATTCAAGCGTTGCTGCTTATCTTTTGCAAGAGCAAGGGTACGAAGTTGTTGGCATATTCATGCGCAATTGGCACGATGAATCTGTGACCATCAATAATGAATGCCCTTGGATAGACGATAGCAACGACGCAATGCTCGTGGCAGAGCACCTCGGAATTCCATTCCATGTGCTCGATTTAAGCAAAGAATACAAGGAGAGAATCGTGGACTATATGTTTCGTGAATACGAAATGGGCCGCACACCCAATCCTGATGTTCTTTGCAATCGTGAAATCAAATTTGACATTTTCTTAAAAGCGGCTCAAAATCTAAAGGCAGATTTTGTGGCAACGGGTCATTATTGCCAGAAATCTGAATTTACAGATGAGAATGGCCGCACCATCTATCAGCTTTTAGCTGGGGCAGATCCTAATAAAGACCAGAGCTATTTTTTATGTCAACTTTCTCAGGAACAGTTGTCACAAGCTCTATTTCCGATAGGTCATCTTCAAAAACCACAAGTAAGGGAGATTGCAAAAGAGATTGGATTGCCAACGGCAGAGAAGAAAGACAGCCAGGGTCTTTGTTTTATCGGAAAAGTGAAGCTTCCTACCTTTTTGCAACAGCAACTTCAGCCTAAGGCAGGCGAGGTGGTTGAGGTTCCTGCGGATGGATCGCTCTTTTCTGTTTATGACAGACCAGTTCTGACATTTGAGGATGCCGCTGTAGCTTCGGCACCGCACGTTTTTAGAGGGGTTCCTTCAAAAAAAGTAGGTACTCATAACGGAGCCCACTACTATACCATAGGTCAAAGAAAGGGCTTGGGAGTGGGCGGTAAGGCCGAACCTTTATTCATCGTGCACACAGACACATCGGAGAATAGAGTTTACACAGGACAAGGAGAAAACCACCCTGCCCTATATAGAAGAGGTCTTTTTATTCCTAATGCTGATATTCATTGGATTAGGCCTGACTTAGAGTTGAAGGAAGGTCAAAGAGCTTTTTACAAAGCCCGTATAAGATATCGACAAGAATTGGTGGGGGCTGAACTATTTAAGGTGAGTGACGGATTACATGTCATTTTCGAAGAACCTCAACGTGGCGTGGCTTCTGGACAGTTTGCAGCATGGTACCTCGAAAATGAATCAATCGGCAGCGGAGTGATTTCTTAACATAATGCAACTTTTTTTCATACTTGGTTGTCTTTCAGGGAAATTGGATATATTAGCCATACCAAAATCGCCCTTAACCAACCCTATATGAAACCAAATCTACTCCTAAGAATCGCTGCACTTCTTGTGTTTGCTTTTCAAACTTTGGTAGCACTCTCTCAATTACCCGGAGAAAGTTGTCTATCAGCCCAACCTCTTACGATTCCTTCTGTCAATACCGGGCCTTACGAGGACAACTGGTATGTGATCGAACCGACAGTAGCGGGGCAATATCTTATTTCAATGTGTGGACTTAACACTTGCGATACTCGCTTGTGGTTATATTCATCATGTCCTTTAAGTGAAAACGATAACACATTTTTAGTAGCAAGTAATGATGATGGTTGCGGCCTTCAATCACAGCTTAATGTGGCATTACTTCCGGGTAACACTTACCTATTAAGAGTTGGTGACTTCAATACAGCTTGCACTGGCGCCGTCACTTTCTCAATTGAAAGTTATGAGGTAACCGCAGGTTGCACCAATCCATTAGCTACCAATTTCAACCCTGATGCAAACGTCGAAGATGGCTCTTGTATCATTTTAGGATGTACAGATGCTACTGCTCTTAACTATAGCTATCAGGCGACACAGGATGATGGCTCATGCGAGTATTGCAGTGGAACGGGTTCCGTAATTGGAGATTTCTATTTATGTACTTTCTCAAATGGATACCAATTAGAAGTTGAGATTTTCGACTCTAATGGTAATTCTATTGTTGAGCTATTAGGTTCTAATGGGGCAATCCAGCATGCAGATATTTGTTTGACCCCTGGAGAATGTTATACGGCAGTAATGACCAATAATACTGGACCATTCGGTTGGTATAATGGATATTTCTGGATTAACGGAAATGGTGTTCAGTATATCCACGACGAACTTTCCGATAATGCTCAAACGGAATCTGTTTCCTTTAGCATTGATGGAACGTGCGGACCAGTAGCTGGATGTATGGACCCTAATGCAGATAACTATAATTCTGAAGCACAAATTAGCGATGGTTCTTGTATCTACAGTGGCTGCACTGATCCAAATGCTTTGAACTTTGATTATTCAGCATCATTTGATGATGGGTCTTGTGAATACTGCGCTATCAACGGAACGATTGCTTCATTGTATGTATGTGCATTCGGAAATGGAGAGCAATTGGAAATGCAAATCTTGGACGGTGAAGGCAACGAAGTAATTTACGTTGATAATCTAACCAGCGGTGCAATTGAATATTTCAATGTTTGTCTTGTTCCTGGCACTTGCTACACGGTGAATATGATAAATAATGCTGGTCCTTATGGCTGGTATGGTGGTTACTACAATATCACAATAAACGGTGTACAATTGTCTGGTACTTCGCTTTCTTCAGGCCTTCAATATGCTTCTACAATTTTCTCAATTGACGGAACTTGCGGCCCGGTGATAATTCCTGGCTGTACTGATCCTAATGCATTAAACTATAATGCTGAAGCTACAATAGAAGATGGCTCTTGTCAATATCCTTATTATGGATGTACAGATCCAACGGCATTAAATTTTGATCCACTTGCAACAGAGAACTGGGGTTGTGTATATGCAGAAGATTGCTTCCAAAACATGGTCACTTTCACTTTAGGCGGAAGTTACTGGTTGCAAGAAATGTCATATGCCGTTTACAATGAGAACGGTGAAATGGTAGCATACAATGGTGCGGGCACTTCTTATGTATGTCTTGGGGATGGTTGTTATACTGTGATGATGTTTGACTCATTTGGCGACGGTTGGGACAACGGTACGCTTGAGGTTATTGCCAATGGTGAATGGGTTGCATCACTCAATTTGATCAACGGATTGGAAGGAACGGCAGCTTTTGGACTAAACACCGAAGGTTGCGGCCCAGCTATCAACGGTTGCACGGATCCAGCTGCATTCAACTATAACTATTTGGCAACAGCAGACGACGGAACATGCATCTATCAAAGCGATTGCACTGAAGAATTTATCAGCGTTGTGCTTCAAACACAAATTTGGGGTTCTGAAGTTGGATTCTCTTTGTTGAATGAAGATGGTGAAATCGTATTGTTCGGAGAGAATTTCGGAAGCTGGGAAACAAACGTAGTTTACGGATGTGTTCCAAGCGGATGTTATACCCTTGTAATGGAAGACACTTGGGGTGATGGCTGGAATGGCGCGTACTACGTGCTTTCTGGACCAACTGCTTACAGTGAAGGTACCTTGGATTGGGGTTCTGTGGGTTCAAACCTTGTTGGAATCAATTCGATGTGCGCTGAGATTGAAGGTTGTACAGATTCTTTAGCATTTAACTTTAATCCATACGCTACATTCGATGATGGATCATGTGTTTACAACGACAACAGTGGTTTCATCATGAATCCATCATATGAGTTTGATGTAACTCTTTATCCAAACCCAACAGGTGGTAACATGGTGCTTGAGGTAACAGATGTACAACAAGAAGAAGGCATCCGAATGAAGATCATCGGAATGGACGGTTCTCTTGTTCGTGAAGAGTTTATCAAGACAACTGACTCAGCATATAGAACAAACCTCGATGTTTCGTTCTTGTCAGCAGGTTACTATTTTATGCAAATCCAAAACGGAGACCAAGTGAAGACGCATTCATTCGTGAAGCAATAAACTTGGTGAAATGATATTGAAAAAGCCTCTTGAATCTCAAGAGGCTTTTTTTATGCTAAATTTCAGGAGCCTAATTATCGATCGATCTTATGCGTTTTAGTGTACAATTTTTTTTAGTTTGTCTCCTACTATATCCAACTGTTGGAGAATCTCAGATTAGCGGTCAACTGGAAGTACCCTATTTTAATCTGGTTTCAATTCAAGAATTTGAGTACTCAGATGATGACAATCAACTCTTTTCAAGATCTGCGATGTGTCGATGGAATAATGGACTTTTGATTGCTTCAAGAATTGACGATAACAACCATGTAGTCTTGAAATATTTCAAAGACTTTTCTAGCGACGTCCAAGATATAGTCCTAGAATTTCCGAAGGATATTTTACTTTGGGATATAGTTCACACACTGGGGAAAAAAGACAAATTTTTGATAGTCCACACTTTTGGATTAGTTTCTTTTTTTGATCAAGATTTCAAGTGGGTAAAATCTTTACACGTGTCTGAGAAAATTGATAAATTGGAATTCTCTAACGACAACACTGTCGGCTGGGGAGCAGATTCAAATGAACTCTACGGTCGTTCCTTGTTAATTGAAGCCTACGACTATGATTTTAATGTAATACACACTTATTCAAGGAAAATCAGAGTGCCAGAGTTAATGTATTTCTCCCAAGGGGACTTAGTAAAATTGGTTGGAAACAGAGTAGTTTTCTGTGAGATGGATCGACCAGAATTTTTTCTTTTGAATGAGCAATTTGAAGTGGTTGACTCTTTAGATGTTGGAGTAGATGGATGGAAGTCGGCTCAATCTATGCCTGATCTCCTTCCACTAACTTTAGATAATATAATTTCTTATTTCACAGAGAATGGAGGTAGTAAGTTAATGGGTTTAGCGAGCTTGAACGACAGTATGTTCATTGCCAGCGGAATCATTGGGTCAAACAAGGATGTAAATATTCTTCTAGAAATCAGAAAAGATAGGCTAAACCACCTCAGATCAAGTCACCTTAATGAAGATGAATTGCATTATAAAAATCCTAGCACCATAGACACGAAAATTCTCGAGTTGAGTGACATAAGATTTCTATGCCAAATCAGGTTGGGGCATTTTCTTGAAGGCAAATTTTACTACATCTATGAATTAGAACCTGGCTTTCTAGGCAAAACATACACAGAGTACAAACTAGGCGAGTCTTTTTACAAAAAGCGAGATTCGAGGAGATTAACCTTGACGGTTAGTGAAATTATGTTTTGAGAGTAATCCTAAATCGTTTCTGAAATCTTGTAATCGTTGCGTTTGACGGAATTGCGGGCGATGAGTTCGCCGATGAATCCTGCCAGGAAGAATTGGCTTCCGATGATCATTGCTGTAAGAGCGATATAGAATATTGATTGATCAGCAATATTTTTCTCATAGGAGTCATTGAGCAGTGCCCAAATTTTATTGCCTCCAATCCATGTAAATGCTCCTAAACCAAAAATGAACATGAGCAATCCGAATGATCCAAAGAAATGCATTGGTTTTTTTCCAAAACGAGAAATGAAGGTAATGGTCAACAGATCAAGAAATCCATTAATAAAACGCTCTAAGCCAAACTTAGATGTACCATATTTTCTTGCTCGATGTTCTACTACTTTTTCGCCAATCTTTTGAAAGCCTTCTTTCTTGGCCATTACTGGAATGTAGCGGTGCATCTCTCCAAAAATTTCTAAAGCCTTCACAACATTGCTTCTATAAGCTTTCAGTCCACAATTGAAGTCATGAAGATAGATTCCGCTCATCTTGCGGGTGGTCCAATTGAAGAGCTTTGTAGGAATTGTTTTTGAAATGGGGTCGTATCTTTTTTTCTTCCATCCACTCACCAGATCGTATCCCTCTTGGAGAATCATCCTTCTCATTTCAGGAATTTCATCTGGGGAGTCTTGAAGATCTGCATCCATCGTCACGACAACCGCTCCAACGGCCATGTCAAATCCAACATGGAGCGCAGCACTTTTACCATAATTGCGTTGAAAGCGAATCGCTTTCACGGAATGATCAGATTTCTTCAAGTTGTTGATGACTTGCCACGACTCATCCGTAGAACCATCGTCTATGAAAATGACCTCATAAGAAAGTTGATGATCATTCATTACTTTCTTAATCCAATTATGAAGTTCCGGAAGGGATTCCGCTTCATTCAGCAATGGTATTACGATGGAGACATCTGTCATAGTAGAAAAAAAATGATGGTGAAAAGCAGATATAACCTGCTTTTCAGCAAAGGTATACGCGATGTGCAAGAATAATATTTAAAAGGATATAAATATTAAACTTTCGATATTTGAAAAAAGTGCTCTACATTCGCGCCCGAAAGGCAAGTCTTATACGACCAGCTCCCGCCCAATCCTCCAGGGTCGGAAGGCAGCAAAGGCAGGTGGTTGTAGCGGTGCGATATAAGGGGCTTGCCTTTTACTTTTTTTCTTTTCTCGTATGAACGATAAGATTAACGTAGCGACATATCGAAATAGAGCTTATCGAAAGAAAAAAGTGCTCACAGCTTTTCTTAAAAAGCTAGCGAAGAAGAATATTCCCCAACTCAGCAAATTCACTAAAGCCGCGGAAGCAGAGGCTTGGAAGCAAATTGATTGTCAGAAATGTGGCAATTGCTGCATGACCATGACTCCTACTTGGAAAAAGTCGGAGGTGAAGAAATTAGCTGCACGATTGGGAATGACATACACCGAGTTTTACGACAAATGGCTATACACCGAAGAGTCGACCGGTGATATCATGAATGCTTCAACGCCTTGTCAATTCTTCGATGTAGCAAATGGTTTGTGTACAGTTTACGAGTTGAGACCTCACGATTGTGCTACCTTCCCACATTTGTATCGAAAAGACTTTAAAGATCAGATTGAAGTTTATACAGCGAATCTTCATCGCTGTCCTGCGACACTCGTAGCCATAGAGCAGCTCCAAAAAATTGTAGAGTCAAAATAGTGGTGGGGACTTTTCCTCATTCGCTTGTAAACAACTGATAACGATACACAACTAGCGGGTGGATTAATCGTTACTTTTGTCACACAATAAAAGGTGAGCATCGTGGAATTAGAAAGAGTTATCTTATCAGCAAGTCAAAAAGCACTTCGCATCAATCTCAACCCAGAGATTTATGGGACATTTGCCGAGATTGGTGCAGGTCAAGAGGTCGTTCGACACTTCTTTCGTGCAGGCGGTGCCAGCGGCACCATTGCAAAAGCCATGAGTGCGTATGACAAAGACTTTAGTGATGCGATTTATGGTAAGGAGGAAAAGGGACGATATGTGTGCAAGCCTCGCCTCGTAAATATGCTAAATCATGAGTATAAACTCATGGAAGTTCGCTTGAATCGTAAAGATCATTCGAATAAAAAATTCTTTTCTTTCGCGGACACCTTCGCAACAATCAATTACTCAAAGACAGTCCAAGGCCATGGTTGGATGGGGGTGAAATTCCAAACCGATCCTAACAAAGAGCCGAATGTGGTAATCATTCACGCAAGACTACACGAGCCGGATGCGCTGTTACAGCAGGCTTCTGTTGGAATATTGGGTGTCAACTTGCTCTACGGCTGCTACTTTTTTTACAATAAGCCAAAAGAACTTCTCTTGAGCTTGTATGATGAAATTGGACGCGATCAAGTGGAGATTGATATGATTCAAATGACTGGTCCAGATTTCGACAACGTGGACAATCGTTTGCTTTCATTGCAGTTGGTGAAAAATGGAATGACGGATGCCGTTATTTTCTCACCGGACGGCAGAAATCTTCAGGCGGCGGACGTTCTTTACAAAAAGAATATCCTTGCGATTCGTGGTAGTTTCAGACCTGTTACAAAAGTGAATATTGATATGATCATGAAAGGCATGAAGCTCTTTGAAAAAGAGCATCGTGTGGTTCAAGATGATATTCAGGTTTTATTTGAGATCACGCTGAATAATCTTCGCGCTTCTGGAGACATTGACGAGCAAGACTTCTTGGACAGAGCAGATATTCTTTGCTCCTTGGGCCAAACGGTGCTTGTTTCAAACTACTCGAAGTATTACAAACTAGTTGAATATTTCTCAAAATATACATCAAAGAGGATGGGTATTATCATGGGCGCGAACATGCTCATGGAGTTATTCAATGAAAAATATTATCGTGATATCAACGGCGGTATTCTTGAGGCATTCGGAATATTATTCAGCCGAGATTTGAAGATATATCTCTATCCTTGGAAGGATAGCGAAACAGGACAAATGATTACTTCGAAGAATTGTCCTATTCATCCACGATTGAAGCCGCTGTTCGACTATTTGTGTTACAATAAGCGTTTGATGGATATTGAAGACTACAATCCAGATGTGATTGATATCTATTCGAAGGATGTGTTGGATATGATCAAAAACGGTTACTCCGGTTGGGAAGAAATGGTGCCGACTTATGTCGATACGATTATCAAGGATAATCGGTTGTTTGATTATGATCCGGACACCAAGCAGAATCCAAATTACACGCCTCCTAAAGATCGTGTAAAAGAACAACGCGTGAATCCGTTCTAATTAGATTTCGTCTAGTCGAAAAACCTGATCCAGTTTGATTCCTTTTTCTGTGTTGGCTACCGTACAGCACTCGTTTACGCTATCATGTTCTAGGACGAGCACGTATCCGTTGTCAGCTGCCTCTTTCAAGAATTTTCCTTTCTCCTCAAGAGTGATAAGAGGTCGCGTGTCATAGCCCATTACGTAAGGAAGTGGAATATGCCCGGTACTAGGGAGTAGATCTGCCATGAAGCAGATAGTTTTTCCTTTGTATTGAATACGCGGAATCATCATACTGTCAGTGTGCCCATCTACGAATGTGATTCCAAAACCGAGTTCGGATTGCTCCATTTTATCCGCAGTTCTTTGGATAAATTTGAGTTGTCCACTTTCTTGAATTGGAAGAATATTCTCAGATAAGAAGCTAGCTTTCTCGCGCGCATTGGGCACTGTAGCCCATTGCCAATGACGTTCGTTTGACCAGAAATGAGCGTTTGTAAATGCAGGGCGAAATGCTTCTTTTGATGCATCAAATTCAATTGCCCCGCCGCAATGATCGAAATGTAAATGGGTTAGAAATACATCCGTAATGTCTTCTCTCTTAAAGCCCAGTTTGTTCAAACTTGAATCGAGGGAATCATCGCCATGCAGGTAATAATGACTGAAGAATTTCTCACTTTGTTTGTTACCAATTCCAGTGTCAACAAGGATTAGGCGATTACCATCTTCAATAAGCAAACTGCGCATGGCCCAAGTACACATATTGTTTTCATCCGCGGGATTTGTTTTTTGCCAAATTGATTTGGGAACAACGCCAAACATTGCGCCGCCGTCTAATTTGAAAAAGCCCGTGTTTACTGTGTGTAATTTCATAACAAATAAGTTTCTTCGGTACGAATGTAAAGCAATCTAGAACTCGGTAATTCGTATTTTTGCCGGCATATTAATATTTTGGAAAAAATGGAGTTGACTCCTTTAACAGCGATTTCCCCCGTAGATGGGCGTTACAGAAAGCAAACCGAACAGTTGGCTGGGTATTTCAGTGAATTTGCATTGATCAAATACCGCGTGTGGGTGGAGATTGAGTATTTCATTGCTCTTTGTGAAATCCCATTGGAACAATTAAAAGATGTTCCTGTATCCGTTTTTCCTGAATTAAGAAAAATATATTGGACCCTTTCCGAAGCGGATGCCACCGCCATCAAGGACTTGGAAAAAGTGACCAATCATGATGTAAAGGCAGTAGAGTATTTTATCAAAAAAGAATTTGATCGCTTAGAATTATCGAAATACAAAGAGTTTATCCATTTTGGATTGACATCTCAAGATATTAATAATACTGCCATTCCCGCATCCTTCAGAGATGCAGTAGAGGAATCTTACATCCCAGCTGTGGATCGTATCATTGAAAAATTGGTCAACCTTTCTACCGATTGGAAAGATCAATCGATGTTGGCTCGAACACACGGCCAACCGGCATCTCCAACGAAACTCGGAAAAGAGATCTATGTATTTGTTGAGCGATTGGATGAGCAATTAGAACGTTTAGAAGAAACACCATATTCTGCAAAGTTTGGTGGTGCCACGGGCAACTTCAATGCACACCATGTAGCTTATCCGCAGATAGATTGGGTTGACTTTGCAAATAAATTTTTAGCGGATAAATTGGAATTAAAGCGCTCGAAGATTACAACTCAGATTGAGCACTATGATAATCTCGCCGCATCATTTGACGCCATTAAAAGAACGAATACCATTCTCATCGACTTGTGTCGTGACATTTGGACTTACGTTTCTATGGATTATTTCAAGCAAAAAACCAAGGAAGGTGAAGTCGGTTCGTCTGCGATGCCTCATAAAGTGAATCCAATCGATTTTGAAAATGCGGAAGGTAATCTCGGTGTTGCGAATGCATTGCTAGAGCATTTTGCATCGAAGTTGCCGGTTAGCAGACTTCAGCGCGACTTGACGGATAGTACGGTTTTGAGAAATATCGGCGTACCGATGGCTCACACGATTATAGCGTTGAACTCAATTGAAAAAGGGTTGGGCAAACTCTTGTTGAACGAGAGTGCTTTGAAGAGAGATTTAGAAAACAATTGGGCTGTGGTTGCCGAGGCTATTCAAACCATCTTGCGCAGAGAAATGTATCCAGAGCCCTACGAGGCTTTAAAGGCACTTACAAGAGGAAAGGCATCTATCGAACATAAGGACATTCAAGAGTTCATTGAAACGCTTGCGGTGGATGAAAAAGTGAAAGCAGAACTCCGAGTTATTACGCCTTCTAATTATACTGGAATTGATATGTTGACCTCGGAACTACCACAATAATCAATGAATAAATTCCGCGACATATTTCGATTGGTAAGTCCTTATAAGAGTGATCTTATTTCGAATTTTATTTTCAACGTACTGAATGCGATTTTTTCATTGTTCACATTCGGGGCGTTGGTACCATTTCTGAAAATTTTATTTGGAACTGATGAAGCGCCTCAACCGCCGGCGGATACCGCGGGTTTAGCAGCACATCTTTGGTATGATTTGAATGTAAAGTTATACGACTACATTCAAATGAACGGACAGGGCAGAGCGCTGATGTGGATGTGTTTGACGATAGTTGTATTGGCGCTCTTGAAGAATATCGTTGGTTATTTGAGCATGCTAAGTATCGCTAAAATCAGAACAGCGGTAAGCAGAGATCTCAGAGAAAACATGTACGCGAAAATCTTGCGATTGTCGATGTCTTATTTTTCAAATGAAAGAAAAGGAGATATCATTTCTCGCATGTCGAATGATGTTACCGAAATTGAGTTTTCTGTTATTGGAGCAATCGAGGCGGTGATCAAATCCCCCATCCTCATTATTTCGATGATGGTGACACTCTTTTTAATTAGCTGGAAACTCACACTTTTTGCTTTGATATTCCTGCCGGTGAGCGGCTTTTTGATTTCAGTGATTGCAAAAAGTTTGAAGAATGCAGCGAAAAGAGGTAAGGGAAGCATGAGCGATCTGACTTCCATTATTGATGAGACCTTAGCAGGTATTCGTATTGTTAAAGTTTTCAATGCAGAAAAGCAATTTAAAAATCGCTTTGATAGAAATAACGACTTCTTCTATCGCTTGATGCACAAGCTTTATAGAAGAGAGTATTTAAGTTCACCCATGAGTGAGTTTATTGCTTTGTCAGTCATTTCTGTTATTCTGTATTTTGGAGGAACTGTTGTTATTGCTCGGGAGATGGAAGGTGAGTTGTTGATTTATTATTTGGTAGTTTTCTCTCAAATTATTCCTCCTGCACGAGCACTATCTGACGCAATTTTCAAAATAAGCAAAGGTCACGTTTCGTTAGTTCGTATCAATGAAGTTTTAAATGCCCCAGAAACTGTTTCTGATGAAAATGGAGCTATTGATCTAGAAGAATTCAAGAATGAAATTGAATTCAAGAATGTCAGATTTGGTTACCAAGATAAAGAAGTCATTAAAGGCATTGATTTGAAAATTAAGAAGGGGCAAACAGTTGCGCTGGTTGGAGCAAGTGGAGGAGGAAAATCGACCATTGCATCATTGCTAGCGAGATTCTACGACCCCACTTCTGGTGAAGTTTTGATTGATGGAATTCCAATCACAAAGTATAGAGCCGAATCTATCAGAAGACACATGGGATTTGTTTCGCAGGATAGTATTTTATTTAATGAAAGTGTTCGCAACAACATTGGTCTTGGAAGCAATGGTGTGCAGATGGAAAGGGTAGAGGCTGCTGCTAGAATTGCAAACGCTGAGGAGTTCATTTTGAAGCTAGAAAATCAATATGATTTTGTAGTTGGCGAGGGAGGAAACAAATTGAGCGGAGGTCAAAAGCAACGTTTGGCTATCGCCCGAGCGCTCTTTAAAAACCCACCAATCCTCATTCTCGATGAGGCTACTAGTGCGCTAGATACACAGAGCGAAAAGTTGGTTCAAGATGCCATTAATAAATTAATGGAAAATCGAACTTCGCTTGTGATTGCTCATCGATTGAGCACTATTCAAAAAGCAGATTTAATAGTTGTTGTTCAGAATGGAGTCATTGTAGAACAAGGTACACATGAAGCTTTGATGAATGCAGCTGGTGTCTACAAAGCCTTGGTCAGTATGCAAAATTTTGGTTGATTATCGAAGGACCAAAACGCTTCCATAGATCTGAATGTCTTCGGTAATTGGAAGGCCTTCTAAATCATAAGCTGTGATTACATAGCTGTAAACGCCATCTTGCACATAGTAGTCGTTTTTACCACCCGTCCAAGCTTGATTGATATCGATCGACTCATAAACTACATTACCCCAACGATCGAAAATAGCAATGTGGAAATCTCCGATTCCTGTTCCTACAACTTGTAGTACATCATTGACACCATCACCATTTGGAGTGATGGTATTAGGGACATATAAGAATGTACAATCTACAGTGACAGTGACGTCGTCTGTTGCGTAACAGCCATTCTGTTCAGCTTGGGCTGTAAATGTGGTAGTCTGTTTTGGATTTGCTTGGACGTAAGTCTCAGTAATAGTTTTTAAGAAAGGCGATGGCAGCCAAGATAAATTACCGTCACCGGTTACCTCTAGGAATGCACCCTCTGAGCAATCACTGTCTACATCCTCGCCCGCATTTACGTTTGGTAGGCTAATGAAAGTATATTCAAAATCGTCCTGACCTTCGCATCCATTGGCGTCAATGACGTTTACAATATAGTTTCCGCTAGTCGTAATATTTAGTGTTGGAGTTGTTTCTCCCGTTGACCATTCAACACTCGTAAAAGTATCATTCAGAGAAAGTGTTGCTGCATTTCCTTCACAAATGGGAGCATTGGGCCCCAAAATCTCAGGAAAAATCCCTTCTATAAAATCTACATTAGTGGGATTGCTTGTGTCTTCGCAGCCGGCAGTATTTATAGCTGTTACGCTGTAGTCACCATCTGTATTTGCAAGAAATGTTGCTCCATTAGCTCCGGCGATTGGTTGATCGTCTTGAAACCATTGATAATTGGATCCCCCAGAAGCTGTTAGAGTAAATGTTTCTTCGCATGTGATTACATCACCATTCGGTAAAATCGTAGCGTTAGGAACTGCCGCGGCAGTGATTGAAATACTTGATGTAACAATACAATTATTCGCATCTGTTGCCTCAACGCTATAATTTCCAACTGTGGCATTGACGAGAGTATTTGAATTCGTGCCTATAGTATTTGAATTCATTTCCCAACTATAATTAGTAAAGTTGGAAGATGCGGTTAGCGTTGTTGTAGCTGTTGGGCAGATCGCAGTGATATTATTTTCTGCATTAATGGATATCGCATCCACATCGAGAATCGTTACTACAACACTGTTGGAGAGGACTTCACAATTTCCTCCGTTGCTTACAAGAACTTGGTATTCTCCGGCTGCATTAATGGTAGCGCTAGAAGCGTTATTGTTGAATGGCACGTTGTCTCTCAGCCAAGTGAAGTTATCATAGCTTCCAGAAGCTGTAATGACAATTTCGGTCCCAGGGCAAATATTGAGAGGGCCAGCAGGGGAAAGGCTGATTGTAGGAATTGGAGAAAATTCGAGTGTAATTACATTCGAGGTGGCGGTACAGTTATTTTCAGTGACCTCTAGTGAGTAGTCACCCGATAAAGTCGCATCGTAGGAGATTGAAGTTGCTCCAGGGATTGCAATATCGTTTAGATACCACTGCACTCCGGTCGATGAATTGGATGTTAGTGTAATGACATCTCCCTCACAACCACCTAAGGTCGATGGATTGAAAATAAAAGCATTTGGTAGCGGGTTTATGACTACTGAAATTGTGTTCGATGTGGTTTGACATGCCCCACTTCCTGAAGTAGCATAATAATCTCCCGATTCACTTGGTGCGAAAGAGGCTCCAGTAGCACCATTGATAGGCGATGTGCCAAGATACCACTGATAAACCCCTGGTGAAGATGTATTCAAAGTAAGAGTTTCGCCTTCACATATAGTAGTTGGACCACTTGCAGAGATCGTAAATGGTGTAAGCGTATTTACTGTAATAAAGTTGGAAAAGGTTTCTGTGAATGTTCCGCAATCAGTTGTGACAGTCAGAGTTACATCAAAAGATCCTGCGGTATTGTAACAGATCGAAGTTGGATTTTCCAAGGAAGAGCTAGGAGTAGTAGCGCCTTCAAATGTCCAAGACCAAGCACTAACATCGCCAACTGAAAGATCTGAAAAATCTATACACGCACCTACACAGATATTAGAAGCGCTTGCATCGAAGTCAACTAAAACGACATCTCCATTCGGAGCTTGAGCGGTTATTTCTGATCCACATCTAATTTCCCATGTTGGGCTTCCATCGCAAGCACGAGCGTAGGTACAACCCTCGCCAGGAGTGCCGCTTACAAGAGGGAGTGTTTCAAATTGTGCAGAAGCAGTTGTCACATTCGTATTAATGTTGTTACAACCGCCATTTGAATTGTTAATGCTAAAAGGAACGTTCTGTCCACCTCCCCAAATCACGGCATCTTGTATCGCTCCATTGTCATCAATTAGGGCTAATTGTTCTCCACCATTTGTGAAAATGATGGTAGCATTTAAAGGTGAGGCACAATTGCAAGTTGCCGGAAATAAATCAACAGGCACATTCGAGTTTACGCTGCCGATTACAAAAAAATCATTGGGTTGAATAATTGTTCCTGCTGGAAAACGAATAACAAAATCATCGTCGGCTAAGGCCCAACAGCTGATATCTATGGGTGTTGAGCATGTATTATAGAGCTCAATCCATTCTTCAGTATCAGGTGCGCTTTGACCATCATATGAAGATTCACCGTTGATCAATAATTCATTGATAACGATGCACTGTGCGTGGGTATTGACGCTGAATATTGAGGCGAGCACTACCAATGCACTCGCAATCTTCCTGACCATGATGTAATAATTGACGCAAAAGTACGCCCAAGGGTTGAATGAAGCGCTAAATCTGCGTTAAGAGAATTGAAAATTATGCGACTTCTTCTGGCTTTATGAAAAAATGTGCCCACATAGAGCGCGACAGGCGGAACATATATGGAAATAGAACAATGCTGACGCCAATTCCGGAGAAGAGGAATGTAGCGGGGTGCGTAAGGAAGCCAAATTCAATCCAGCCAAGTGCATTAAAAACCTTTAATGCTACGAGAACAGCAACCCATGTAGCTACTGTTAGGGCCCAGCTCACATAGGCTGCCCCAAAGTAAAAACCTGGCTCAGGCTGCAAATTGGTGCCGCATTTATCACAAACCTTTTTATTGACCCCTAGTTTAGATAGTGAGTACGTATTCGGGTTTTCATACATGTGACTTTCTCTGCATTGCGGACATTGCAGCGTGACCATCGAAACTAACAGGGATTTCTTCTCTTTTGACATAACGCAAATTTATTGTAGGATGATTTTAATTTGCGTGACGAGAATCACATTATTGGCAAATTAAAGTGTCATAGTAGGCCCCATAACCTATAAAGGCTCCAAGTCCACCTTGGACATTTGATTTCAAATTATAGGGCACTGCAAACGGACTTCCTTGATTGGCTATTTGATTTTCATAGCTGTCTATGAATTTGAAGGCATCGAGGTCGATGACGCAACCTCTGACAACTACGGTATCCCCTCTTTTGAAGAAACCTCTTTCTTCATTCAAGTCATCGAATTTAGATGGGTTTGGGCCTGTGCCACGGAAGTAGCCAAACTCGAACTCTAATCCATTAAAAAATACATCGTCGAAGACGGAGCCAAGTGGTGCAACAAAATTCTGATCTTTTTGCTGTCCAACGAACTCCTCAGGGACCCATGCAGGGTATTGATTGATGCGCTTAGCATACCAACGGTATGCATTGCCGAGCGTATCAGGATCCTTAATGATTCCAAAAATGAAACCCAGACTATCTTCAGGGTCTTCATTAGGTATACCGAACCATAAACTGTCGAGTTCTACAAGGTTGTTGATTTTTGTTCTTGCTGAAAGGTTGTGTTCGTCTTTAGTAACAGTTAATTCATAGGTCTTACCAAGTTCGCCCCAGAGAGCAGGATTCAACGTACTGTAGACGCAAATATTAAAGTTGGCTAATTCTTCTGGTGTAAAACCGACCAACTCAGCAATCAACTCTAATTGCTCTTCATTAAGATCGGCGGAACATATCTCTGTAAGATCTTCTGTAATGGTCCCATTAGAAAGTCTAACTGTAGCTCCTCGTACAAAATATGATTCTAGAGAGGCAAGATTGGTAGGCTCGAAATATCCTTGGGAGTAGGTCAAAAGAATAATTGGGGGCTGACCTTGTTCAATTGTTCCTTCTACCACAATCTTTGAACCCACTTCAGGTAGGTCTACAGTAATTTCTTTTTCACAAGCAATCAGAGAAATAGCTGCGAAAAAGACGGTAAAATAGAATAGAAAATAGAACTTGCGATTCATGGTGCAAACGTACTCTTTATTTGAGATGATTGGAACAATCAAACCTTAAAAAAGGTTTAAACCCATTGTGATGAACGAGTGTCTAGGCTTAACAAAACTTAAGAATGAGATGCACAATACTATTTGGATCGATTTGTTAATTTTGGGTCACTGTATTAAATATTAAAAGACTATGATGAAAAAGAATTTAATGCTTTTTGTTGCCGCATTCTTGGGCGGCGCCGTTGCTTTAGGCGCATACTCTCTCATCTCTAAGAGTAACGCTAGTCCTTTTACAACCAACCAAAATACTATACCTGTAGTTGCTACGGGATATGCCGCTCTTCCGGATGCTACGCTTGATTTTACTGGTGCAGCAGAGCGAACAGTAAATGCGGTAGTTCACGTAAAAACTGAATCAAAGGTTCAGAATGTCTACAACCCATGGGCTGACTTCTTCGGTTATAATCAGCAACCGCAAGTGCAAATGTCGAGCGGTAGTGGTGTAATTATTTCTGCTGATGGTTACATTATCACTAATAATCACGTCGTAGAAGGGGCGGATAAATTGACTGTTACGCTCAACAATAACAAAAATTACGAGGCAAAAGTCATTGGCCGAGACCCAAGCACAGATATCGCTGTCATCAAAATTGACGAAAAAAATCTACCACTAGCACAGTGGGGAAACAGTGATGATGTGAGAGTTGGTCAGTGGGTGCTCGCGGTTGGTAATCCATTCGAACTTACTTCTACAGTGACAGCAGGTATCGTGAGTGCTAAAGCCAGAAACATCAATCTTCTTTCTGAACGCGCGCGTTCGGAAGAGGTTTTCCCAGTGGAGTCATTCATTCAAACAGATGCTGCAGTAAATCCTGGGAATAGTGGCGGTGCTTTGGTTAATGTTCGCGGTGAACTCATCGGAATCAATACAGCTATTGCTTCCCGCACAGGGGCTTATGCTGGATATTCTTTCGCTGTGCCGACGACCATTGCAAAAAAAGTTGCTGAAGATTTAATAGAATTTGGAAATGTGCAACGTGCATTCATTGGCGTTAGAATTAGTGATGTAACTGAGGAACAAGCAAAGGAAAAAGGATTGCCGGAGGTTGCAGGTGTTTATGTAAATGCACTTACTGAAGGAACTGGTGACAACGGAATGAAAGAAGGGGATGTGATCCTCAAAGTGGCTGGTGTTCCTGTAAAGAATATTCCTCAATTGCAAGAGCAGGTAATCAAATATCGCCCCGGCAATAAGGTGAATGTCACTGTTTGGAGAGGTGGGAAAATGCAAGAGGTGCAGGTGACCATGAAGAATAGAGATGGTAAAGCAGAATTGGAGGATTTCACTGCGAAGGCAGGTATTTCAATGGAGAGTTTAGGTGCTCAGTTTACTGCTCCTTCTTCTTCCGAAAAAGACGCATTGAAGATAACAGGCGGTGCTAAAGTGGAAACAATCACTCCTGGTAAGCTCAAGTCTATTGGAATTCAGAGAGGATTTATCATCACTAAAGTTGATGGACAAAAAATAGATAGTCCAGAACAATTGGAGGCTGCGCTTCAAGGGAAGTCTGGAAATGTATTGATTGAAGGAGTTTATACGAATGGAACGAAGGCCTATTATGGCTTTTCATTAAATTAATAGTTGTTCATTGTGATATCAACCCCTTGCGAAAGTAAGGGGTTTTTTTATGCCTTTTTACATCATATTCAGTTTGAATGTGTAGTACATTTGCACCGCAAAATCAGGTCAATGAATCCCTGATGAGGCAAACCATTTTTTTTAACCAATATTATTTAATTACATGTCACAATCTGTGCTTGCAAACGACACTTACAGCAATGAACTGCAGGTGTATGTGAATCAAGAAAAAGCAGCGGTTGACCTTGCGAATAGCGTAGGCAAATTGCTTTTTGACAAATCAATTGAGCTCGTTCTATTCCGCAATCATCTCGCGGATACGAGTGTTACAGAAATCCTTCGCCTGCACAAGTACGCTGCGGAAGTCGTAGGAAAGCCAATCAGCATTTTCGATACTGCAGATCTAGCAAAGGAGCTTTACGCTATGGAGCTTGCGCCTGCTAAGATTGATATCGGAAAATTAGCTAGCGAATGGCTCAATGGAAGAGAACATTACAAATCTCATCGTGAGTTTTTGAACGATCGTCTCAACAACTTCATGATGGATGCAGGAAATAGCATCGAACCACGCGACGTTGTGTTGTATGGTTTTGGTCGTATCGGTCGATTGGCTGCACGCGAATTGATCAAACAAGCTGGAAAGGGTCAGCAATTGCGATTGAGAGCAATTGTAACCAGAGAAAATGATGAACTTTCTTTGAAAAAGAGAGCGGCATTATTTGAAAATGATTCTGTCCACGGAAGATTTAAAGGCACAGTGGATATCGATTATGAAGGCAAAGCCCTTTTGATCAATGGCCAACGTGTACACATGATTGCTACAAACGATCCAAGCAATGTGGATTACACTCAATATGGCATCAACAATGCGTTGATGATTGACAATACTGGTGTGTTGAAAGATCGCGAAGGATTGAGCAAGCACTTGAAGTCAAACGGTGTTTCAAAAGTGATCTTAACAGCGCCCGGAAAGGAAGTTCCTAATATCGTTTACGGAATCAATCACCGTGATTTGGATATTGAGAATGAAACAATATTCTCTGCAGCAAGCTGTACTACCAATGCTATTTGTCCCATTTTATTCACTGTGAACAATGCTTTGGAATTGGACAAAGGACACATTGAAACTGTGCACGCATATACCAACGACCAAAACTTGTTGGATAACATGCACAAGAAGAGCCGCCGCGGAAGAAGTGCTGCTGTAAACATGGTTATTACAGAGACGGGTGCAGGAAAAGCTGTTACGAAAGTAATCCCAGAGCTTGCGAATAAATTAACGGCTAACGCAGTGCGTGTGCCAACTCCAAACGGATCTCTAGCGATTATTCACGCATATGTAAATAAACCTACTACTAAGGAGGAAGTCAATGCAATCATTAGAAAACAAGCATTGGATGGCGATTTGGTAAATCAGATTTACTACAGCATCAGCGAAGAGTTGGTTTCAAGCGATATCATTGGCAACGAGTGTTGCTCTGTGTTCGACTCTGAAGCAACGATTGTAAGTGCTGATGGAAAAGGCATCGTACTTTATGTGTGGTATGACAATGAGTTCGGATACACCAAGCAAGTGATTAGACTTGCTAAGTATGTTGCAAAAGTTCGTCGTAATATCTATTACTAAGAAGTCAGATTAAAATAAATAAAAGCCACCTTTCGAGGTGGCTTTTTTATTAACCATTCGTGTATTTCATGGAAGTAGGAATAGTAGTTCCTTTATCTTCGTGAAATAAAACACAAACACTATGATAGACATTGACACTATTGTATCAGGAAATCTCATTTTTATTGTTCTCCTGATTTTTCTACTCTTTAAATCTTTCAGAACCGTTCAACAAGGAACCATTGCAGTGGTGACCATCTTCGGTAAGTACCGCAGAGTTCTTAGACCAGGGTTAAACTTGACGATACCTTTTATCGAGCAAATTTTCAGAAGAATTTCAACACAGAATAGATCTGTGGAATTGGAATTTCAAGCTGTAACAATTGACCAAGCAAATGTTTATTTTAAGTCAATGCTTCTTTTCTCAGTAATCGATGCAGAGGAGGAAACAGTGAAGAAAGTAGCATTCAAATTCATTGATGAAAAGAACTTAATGCAAGCGCTCATTCGCACGATTGAAGGTTCTATTCGTTCTTTCGTTGCTACCAAGAAGCAAGCAGAAGTGCTTTCATTGCGTCGTGAGATTGTTGAGCATGTAAAAGATCAGATCGACGTTCATCTTGAAGAATGGGGTTATCATCTTCAAGACTTGCAAATCAATGATATCACTTTTGACGAAGCAATTATGCGTTCGATGAGCCAAGTAGTAGCTTCAAATAACTTGAAAGCAGCTGCTGAAAACGAAGGTCAAGCGCTTTTGATTACTAAAACAAAAGCAGCAGAGGCGGACGGTAATGCAATTAAAATTGCAGCAGAAGCAGAACGAGAAGCAGCTCAATTGAGAGGTCAGGGTGTAGCACTCTTCAGAGAAGAGGTAGCTAAGGGTATGAACAACGCTGCACGTGAAATGCAACAAGCAAATCTCGATACTTCAATGATCATGTTCTCTATGTGGACTGAAGCAATCAAGAACTTTGCTGAATATGGCAAGGGCAATGTTATTTTTCTTGACGGAAGTGCTGATGGAATGCAAAAGACCATGACACAAATGATGGGGATGAGTACATTGATGGCAGATAAATCAGGAGACAAAAAGTAATAGTTTGAATTAAAAAAAAAGGGGCGAAATTTCGCCCCTTTTTTTATACAATTTTTGTTTCAACTTTTGGTCTGGATATCCTGAAGAATACGATCATTGCAATCAAAGATGAGAATGCGATTATTAATTTGCGAAGTCCATTATTCTTCATGAAATCTTTGAAGAAAACGGGAGCCTCATTTTTCTTAGCAGGAAGTACTTTTCCTTGGAATTCGGATAAATACTTTTGTCCTTTAGGGCTGATTTTTCCAGTGAGAGCAGCGTATTCGTCAAGTTCTAGTTTGCGCTTGTCTCTCAAGTCGAGCAGATATTGCTGGCCTTCTTCACACTCAAACTCTCCAGTTGCAGGGTTGGTGAGAACATAACGAGCTTGGTAGTTTTCATTATTTGGAGTCACTTGAAAAGTGAGATCGCTGGGGAACTTACTTTTTTCATACCGAACGTGCATTCGGGTAAAGAAGGTTTGTTCACCTGTATTAGCCCACCACACACCAGCATCAGCAAATTCTTGTTGCATCGGAGGAGGCCCAACACATGGATCGCATTTCATTCCCCAGTTTGGCGTCACGTTCCATGCATATTCTAGAAAAACAGCATTTCGATTTTCTGTCTTCCATGTTTTTTGAAAAAGATTCTTATAGAAATCTCCAAATTCATTTTTCACAAACAATGGAATGTGACGGTCGGTGGGCATTTTTACTGTTCTATAATTGGTGCATTCTACACGGCCAGTTTTCGTAAAAGCATATACAATCATGTCTTGACTGCCAGTGCTATTCGCCATTCCAAGTCTGATGGGCAACATAAATTTGTCGTGGTCGAAGCTAATTTGCAGAGGGCTCAAGTATTCAAATTTTCCTTTAGCAATTGTCTCTGCATTGACTTTAACGACGAAAAATTTCATATTGCTTTTGATGTAAGGGGCCAGCACTTCATCTGCAGTTGCAGGGATTTTGTATCCGCTCAGAATAAGCCAATCCTTTAATCCTGTACTTTCTTTTGCTGAAAGAAGGAGGATGTCATATTCACCGACCTTATAGCGTGCTTCAATTTTAACCCCGAAGTCTTTTTCACTTATTCTTACTGTACTCAGCGATGTAGCCATGTTAGGAACTGAGTTCAAGGTGACACTAAGCTCATCATATGAGTACTCAGGTTGACAAGGATTTTGATCATAGTATTCTACTAACCTTGGAGCAGAGTAGGCGTCAAGGGCCTCAAATACTTTTCTGTCAACAACTTTGATATCCGATTCTTTAAGCACAACAGGTACTGGAACCACCATAGCGAAGTCTTTTACATCTCCCTTAAAATCGTTGCTCATCGTAATGACCGTGTGTTTGCCATCGCGTACGAGTATGACTTCGCTTTTATTGTTGAAAATAGTGGTGTCTGCTTTTGTAACATAAAAGCCGCAGAATCCATAAGAAGACTGAACGATGATCAGCATAGCCATGCTCAGTGCGAGCAATTTTTTAGTTAGTGCTTTCATTGGTTTGTTTTTTAAAAATAAATAAAGGTTGGATTGAATGATGCCAATTGAATTGACTCGCCTTGGCTAGTTTGTCGATGAGAGGAGTGAACGGTGTGAGTGCGAATAATACCCATTGTACAGATGCATTGATGAAATAGAAATTTGTGAGATAGAATGACAGGAACGCGACGGATACTGTCCATATGATGCGGGCTTTTTTATTCAATGGAGTGGACATCGGGTCGGTGATCATGAAAAATGAGAATAGCAGAATAGATCCACTGGTCATTTTATGAAGCCATACTTCATGTCCCCATTCGAGGTACACAACCGTTCTGAAGTATTCGAAAATGGCAAGAGAAAGGAGAAATATGATCCCTGTATCCATGCGGCCTACACGAGAAAGGACATTCCAAGCAGCTACCGAGCTAATGAGTACGAATACCGCCTGATTGCCCCATTGGCCAGGAGAAACCCAAGCGTTACCAGAAAGAATGATGGCTATGATGATTCCGAAGTTTGCTGGATTCCATAAGTGTTTGCCATTTATTCTGATTGCAAATTTTTGTGCAATAGCAAGTGCTCCAGCGAAGAAGAAGATGATAGGAGAATTTGTTTTGAGAAGCAAACACAGCCCAAGAGCAGTGATGATTGCGCTTTTGAAACTGTGATTTTGAGCAAATCCGGTTTTGATGAATAAAGCCTGAATCCCTACAGTGCCAGCGAATGCAGCTGTATAGTTCAACCAATCTTGATCCCATCCCAGGAATAGAATTCCATAAAAAAGGAAAGTGAATTGAGATAAGATTTGAAAGTGTCTGGCATCGCTGCTGAGCCATTTGAGCCAATTGGATTGTTGCATCTTGTGGAATTTCCAACCCCGTACTTGCGACTTTCAGTTTCGTTCAAAAAAAAAATGCAATTGGGCTCGCAAGTTCTCTGCTCAAGTTCGCCCAATTGCATTCAAAACCTTATTCGGTGGCTCTTACGCAAAGTTGTGGTATTTGTTTCAAAATATTTTTAATTCATATTTGTGAAAAATTGAATGAGATGAAAAAGTTGTTGATGTTGCTGACGATGTTATTTGTTTTTAATGCCATCGCGTTTTCTCAATACGAGAAGGTCAAAGAACAAGATGGGTTGGAATTTTCGGTGCGTTGGGTGAAGCAGAAATGGTATAAAAGAAATTCACCACAAATGCTAACGCTGCAAATAAAAAATTTGAATAACTATCCGATGAAATACGATCTTCAGGTAGAGGTTTTTCAAAAGGGAGTTACTGTAGAATCAAGCGAGCCCAAGACATACACCATAGCAGCGAGTACCACCCTCAAAGGACGTTTGAATGGGATATCTTTTGTGATGGAGAAAATATCTGCGGAAGATATTAAGACCAAGAACTACGAATTAGAATTGGAAATCGAAAATGTTGAGCAAGTAGATGTGCTTGAGTCTACTTCGAACCCATAAACTCTTCAACTACTTTTTTGATTTGCTTATCCATATCTAATGCGTTGAGCGCAGTGTAGCCTTCAGGGGCTACGAAACGATCTGGGGCAATAGGTTGGAAGGTGACTTCACGTGCGCGAAGCTTCATACGTTTTCCATATTGTTCGACCTCATATCCCAAAAGGAAACCATCGATCTGATAGTATTTATTCCACCAATTATCATTGGTGATATCAAGGTCTTTTGTGAAATAGAGTTCGATAGGAGGCAACGTATCTCCCGGGAATGTAGCAAGGCTCTTTTGGCAGAGATAGCCAGCAATCGTTAAGGTATCATTTGTTGGAGTGATGGTCGCATCTGGAGTGAGGCCAAATAGATCCTTCATTTCATCAGATTTAAGAGATAGGGAGTATTTATCTCCAAATGACTTGAAATATTGCTCGTAGGTCTTTTGATCTTTATTGATTAACAGGTCAGTTGTAATGACTCCCCAAGTTGATTTTAAAGAACCTCGCATGAAGTCATTATTAAATTCAAAGAGCATCTCCTTAGGATAGAGCTCAAGCATGAGGCTGTTTTGCTCGTATGGAAATGAGACATCATAAACAATTGAGCCTTCACTTTTGCTAGAAAAAAAGCTATTATCTCCGCACGACGAAAGGATCAATACTAATGTAAAGAAGGAGAGGATTCTAGATATCAAGATTCAATTAGTTATGGTTTCGTAATTAGTGTGGTAAAAAGGTGTTTTCTACCAAATTTGCACTCTAATGAACGACCAAAGTACAAATACGGTTTTGATGGTTCGCCCATTTTTTTTCAGGATGAATGAGCAGACCAGCGTGAATAACTACTATCAAACCGCTGTAAGCCTTGTAAATACTGATGATGTTACTTATCGCGCTCTTATCGAGTTTGACAGGTTTATGACACTTTTAGCTGAAAATGGAGTGGAAGTGCTGGTTCAAAATGATTTAGGTCTGCACGACACTCCTGATAGCATCTTCCCAAACAATTGGATTTCGACGGATCAAGAGGGGCGGGTTTTTATATACCCCATGTATGCAGCAAATCGGAGATTGGAAAAACAAATTCCTGTTATTGAAACCCTCAAGAATGCTTGCTTAACATCATTTGAAATAATAGACCTCTCTTATCTCGAACAAGAACAGAAGTTTCTTGAAGGGACAGGCAGTCTTGTCTTAGACCACCTCTTGAGACGAGCATATATGTCTATTTCCGAAAGAAGTCATGAGGAGGTGCTCGATCAGTGGGCACTGAAAAGTGGCTACAAACCCATTCGATTCAGATCGTTTCAAAGTGTCGATGGAAGCCGTCTTCCTATTTATCATACCAATGTGATGATGGCAGTGGGTAGCAAATGGGCTGTTATTTGTGCTGATGCTATTGATGATATAGATGAGCGAGCAATGGTTTTAAATCAGCTATCGGAAGGTCGAGAGGTCATTGTTATATCGGAAGAACAAACAGCGAGATTCGCTGGTAATATTTTGGAGGTGAAGGACGATAATGGAAACCTTCTGATTGTAATGTCTGAGAGCGCGTTTAGAGCATATAGCATATCACAATTAAATCAATTAAAATCCTTTGGCAAGCTTGTCGTTGTGGATATCGAAACCATTGAAAAATATGGGGGAGGAAGCGCGAGGTGTATGCTTGCAGAAGTATTCTTAACTTTAAAGTCGTAAAGTTTCATTGATAGTGTGTATTTTCGCAGCTATCCAAAAGTGTCCAAGCCGTGAAGCAAAAAATCAATATCGCAATAGATGGGTATTCTTCTTGTGGGAAGAGCACCATCGCTAAAGCCGTTGCAAAGGAGTTGAACTATGTCTATATCGACACCGGCGCAATGTACAGAGCGATGGCGTTGTACGCTTTGCAACATGGATTTATCCAAGCGAATGGAAATGTGGACGTTCCTGGTTTGGAAAAAGCGCTAGATCTTGTCCTGATTAATTTTAAATACAACTTCGATCTCGGATTTATTGAAACATTTCTGAATGGACAAAATGTAGAAAAAGAAATTCGCTCTCTTCAAGTGAGCAATCATGTTTCTAAAATTTCTGATGTAAAAGCTGTAAGAACAAAATTGGTAAAACTTCAGAAGCGTATGGCTGAATCTGGAGGCGTGGTAATGGATGGAAGAGATATTGGGACAGTTGTTCTACCCAATGCAGAACTGAAATTCTTTATGACTGCTGATAGCAAAGTCCGCGCTCAACGTCGATTTGAAGAGTTAAAATCGATGGGTGTTGAAACTACACTTGAAGAAGTATTGAATAATGTAAATAGTCGCGATGAGTATGACACCACTCGAGCGAACGATCCATTGAGAAGAGCGGATGACGCGGTTGTCATCGATAATACACACCTCACTATCGAGGAACAGTTCCAGTTTGTGATGAGCCAAGTGATGAAAAAGATCGGCTCATTGGAACATATTTCATGATTTACACATATAACTGTTGCTAAACCACAATAACAGTGGTTTAATAGTTGTTGTATTTCACCTTGTTTTGTAAGAAGCATAAAATTTAGGTGTATCATGAGAATTCACATCATCATTTCTTTTTTCCTAGTCCTTGCCTTCAGAGGCGCAAAGGCTCAACAGCCATGCTTCTTAGAGACACCTACACCATGGGCGGATTCTGTATTCCAATCGATGAGTTTGGATCAAAAAATTGGTCAGCTGTTCATGGTAGCCGCATGGAGCGATCCAAAACACCGCGACTACAATGCTTCTAAAATTTCTTCTCTTGTAAAAAACTATGGTATCGGCGGTATCATTTTTTTCCAAGGAAGTCCTGTTCGTCAAGCCAATCTTACCAATAAGTTTCAATCGGAATCTAATATTCCATTGTTGATTTCAATGGATGCTGAGTGGGGATTAGGTATGCGCCTCGATTCGACGATAGCATACCCTAGACAGATGACACTGGGTGCATCTGAGGGTGATGAACTCACCTATGAGTTTGGTGTGGAGATGGCACGTCAATTAAAGCGTCTTGGTGTACATGTGTCTTTTTCACCTGTGCTTGATATCAATAACAATCCAAAAAATCCTGTCATATCAAATCGATCATTCGGAGAGGATAGAGATCTTGTAACGCGTCGCGGATTGATGTATATGAAAGGGTTGCAAGACAATCGTGTATTAGCTGTGGCGAAACACTTCCCAGGTCATGGCGATACAGATGCGGATAGTCACAAAGATCTCCCTGTTATACCATACACAAAAGAGCGATTAGATAGCTTGGAGCTATATCCCTACAAGGCATTGATCGCTCAAGGCCTTGGTGGAAGCATGATTGCACACTTATTTGTTCCTGCAATTGATACCACAAGAAATCTTCCGTCTACGCTTTCGCCTAAAATTATCAATGGCCTGCTTCGTCAAGAAATGGGGTTTGATGGATTAGTATTTACTGATGCTCTGAATATGCAGGGCGTTGCAAAATTCTGGAAGCCTGGTGACATGGATTTGCAAGCTATCAAAGCTGGCAATGATGTATTGCTATTCTCTGCTGATATACCATTGGCCATTCAAAAAATTAAAGACGCAATTGCTAGTGGTGACTTAACCGAAGCTGAAATCAATGATCGTTGTTTAAGAATATTGCGCACAAAGGAGTGGGTGGGACTTTCAAATTATACGCCTATTAAAACAAAAGGATTGGTGGAAGATTTGAATTCAGCTTCTGCAAAAAATCTTCAAGCGAAACTCGTAGAGCAAAGCTTAACAGTCATTCGCAATGAGAAAGAAACTTTACCAATCAACTTTAGAGAGTATAAAAAAGTAGCGGTAGTTGAAATTGGGGCGGGTGCTCCAACAGCTTTCACTGCGGCTATTTCAAAATATCTGCCTGTTGATGTATTCATGATGGAAAAAAATCCTGAGTACAAATCAGCAATGGCATGGTACGACAAGTTGAGCGAGTATGATCTCGTTATCGCTGATATGGTTGGTACTAGCAATAAAGCTTCTAAGAACTTTGGCGTAACAAATGAGTCAGCACGAATTCTCAATAGTGTGGGTGAAAAGACAACTGTGGTTTTAGCTGTATTGGCGAATCCATATTCCTTATCCACTCTGCGTGATCTGAGCAATATTGAAGGGGTAGTGGTGGCCTATCAAGATGATGAGCTAACAAGAAAAGCTTGTGCTGAATTGATGGTCGGTGCGACTGATGCATCAGGGGCATTGCCTGTTACAGCGACTGCAGATTTCGTATGCAAGGATGGATGCAAGGTAGATGGCGGCGGAATTTTGAGATGGGTAAACTTGGACTTGATTTCTCAAACATTAGTAAATGTTGAAGAAAAAACCGACGTCAAAGGAGCGCCAGCTGCAGACTATGAGGAAGACATGATGAGTGATGAAGCTTCATTCAAAGTTGCAATCAATAGCGATTCATTCAGCAAGGTTGATTCAATTGCATGGAATGGTGTGATGCAAGGTGCATACCCTGGATGCCGCGTACTTGTAGCAAAGGATGGTTGGGTAGTTTATGACAAAGCTTTTGGATCGCTCGATTGGAACAATAGTCAAGCAGTTGATCAGAATACTGTATATGATCTGGCTTCAATTACCAAAGTTGCAAGTGGAACTCTCGCTGCAATGAAATTGGTGGATGAGAAAAAGTTGGATGTCAATAAAACATTGGGTGATTATCTGGATATCCCACAGGAGAATGCATATTCAAAAGTGGTGATCAAAGAAATGTTAGCTCATACTGCTGGCTTTACTGCTTGGATTCCTTTTTATACAAAGACAATGTCTGGTGGAGAGTTAGATCCAACCATCTACAAGACAGCTCCAGAGAGAGGTTTCAGCAACCAAGTGGCAGAAGGGATTTACATTAAAGATGACTACAAGAATGAGATGATGAAGCAGGTGCTAGAAACTCCAATAAGTGCTGATAAGAGTTATAAGTACAGTGATCTTGCATTCTATTTTACTCAGGAATTAGTGGAAAAAATCACAAGTCAATCCTTGGATTTATATGTGACCAATAATTTCTATAAGCCAATGGGCCTTCACACTATCGGTTATAAGCCTTTGGAAAGAATGGATAAGAAAGTGATTGCACCTACGGAGAATGATAAGGTTTTCAGAGATCAGCACATTACTGGCTATGTCCATGACCAAGGCGCTGCTATGTTGGGCGGTGTGGCTGGTCATGCGGGATTGTTTTCAAATGCACAAGACCTCGCAGCTATCATGCAGATGCTTCTGAATAATGGAAAGTATGGAGATAAGACATACATTTCAGATGAAACGATTCGTCTCTTCAATACGCGTCATTTTGCTGGAAATAGAAGAGGGTTAGGATTTGATAAACCAGCATTCACAAAGGGTACCGGCTCGTCTTGTGCACAAGCATCTCCAGATAGCTTCGGGCACACAGGATTCACTGGAACCATGTGTTGGGCCGATCCTGAAACAGGTATTGTATATATCTTCCTCAGCAATCGCGTAAATCCAGATGCTGAGAATAAGAAATTGTTACAATTGGACATTAGAACCCGCATTCAGTCTGAGGTTTATCGTGTCTTAGGCTATGCGAAGTAGAATTAGTAATTGTTTTCTTTTATTCTAGCCGTGAACTTCCGACCTTCGTTGCCTATTTATAGTTCATGTCGCAGAAATTAAAAATTGGAATTGTAGGATATCCCACCTACGGTGGAAGTGGAGTAGTAGCTACTGAGCTAGGAAAAGCTCTTGCAGATAAAGGTCACGAAATTCATTTCATCACATATAGTCAACCTGTTCGTTTGGGGGCAATGAAGAAGAATATTCGTTATCACGAAGTAAACGTGAGCGATTATCCCCTGTTCTTGTATCCTCCTTATGAGCTTGTGTTGGCAAGCAAAATGGTGGATGTGGTGAAATATGAAAAGTTAGATTTGCTCCATGTGCATTACGCAATTCCTCATGCCTCTGCTGCGATAACAGCAAAACAGGTATTGGCGGATGAAGGAATTAATCTTCCGGTAATCACAACCCTTCACGGCACCGATATTACCCTCTTGGGAAAGGATGCTTCTTTTGAGCCTGTGATCTCTTTTGCAATCAATAAAAGTGATGCTGTAACAGCGGTGTCGCAAAGTCTACGCCTAGATACTTATAAGCTTTTTGGAATCAACAGAGAGATCGAAGTGATTCCCAACTTTATCAATATTGAGAAGCTTGATTTCCCTAACAAAGAGGAAACAAGAAAGGAGTATGCACCGAACGGTGAAAAAATTCTTGTCCATATTTCCAATTTCAGACCTGTTAAAAGAGTCTTGGATGTGGTGGAGATTTTCGCTCGAGTGCGTGAAGAGATGCCAGCAAAATTGTTGTTTGTTGGGGATGGTCCCGATCGTACGAAAGCTGAGGCTTTGTGCAGAGAACTAAAGATTTGTGATGACGTGATTTTCCTTGGCAGCGTAAAGAACCCAACGGAGGCTCTATCTGTAGCTGACTTATTCTTGCTTCCATCAGAATCGGAGAGTTTTGGACTCGCAGCACTCGAAGCTATGGCATGTGAGGTTCCTGTCATTTCTACTAACACAGGAGGACTGCCTGAGGTCAATAGACATGGCGTAACTGGAATGATGAGTCATGTTGGTGATGTAGAAGACATGGCTAAGAACGCGAAGTATCTCTTAAGCGATGAAACTCGCCTTACGAAGTTTAAACTGAAGGCACGCGAAAGGGCTATTGAGTTTAGTATTGATAAAATCCTTCCTCAGTATGAGGCATTGTATAATTCAGTTTTAGAAACAGCATGAGCGGAACTAGTGCTCCTAAGTTTATAGGAAAGAGAATTACAGTTGTTAGATCTAAAGAGGATATTGTAATTACGATATCTCAACAAATAGAACGCTGGCAAGAGGCTTTGCTAGTTGGATGGCTCTTGGGTTGGACTTTCTGTGGAGTAGTATTTATTAAATACGCCATTGAAACAACCATCATGAGCGATCGTGTTTTTTTCATTATTGCTACTTCCCTTTGGGCTTATTTTTTCGTGAAAATTATAAAGGTCTACATGTGGCGTAAAGGCGGCCGTGAGATTATTCGGATTTCCAAAGGAAAATTGGAAATCATGAATGCTTATTGGAAAAGAGCTTTACCCGAAACATTTTTAATCGGCAGCATTTTCAAGCTCGGTCTCATTAAAAGAGACCCAGGTAATTTCTTAGCTTTTTTGGATGACAGCTTCTGGATTATTGGTGGTGAGAAGGTTGGCTTTAGCCATTCAGGAACGAAAATTAGAGTTGGAAAGCAATTATCTGATAAAGATGCAGAGTTACTAATTCGCGTCCTTGAAAGCGGAATGAAGGAATTCGGAAAAGCCTAGTTTTAGAAATTGTCTAGTAAGAATTGTAGGGCCATTTCATAGGACCATAAACCAAATCCACTGATAACTCCAATACTTCCGAAAGCAGTTAAGGACTGATGTCTGAACTCTTCACGTGCATGGAGATTGGAAATATGCACTTCGATTACCGGTGTTTTTATTCCCAACACAGCGTCTCGTAGAGCTACGCTAGTATGAGAATATCCGCCTGGATTGAAGATAATTCCATCAAATGAAAATCCTACTTCATGGAGTTTGTTGATCAACTCACCTTCTACATTACTTTGGAAATATTCTAGCTGAACTTCTTCAAAGTTCTGTTTGAGCGCAGTAAAGAATGTAAGGAAATCTTGATCACCGTAGATGTCCTGCTCTCTCTTTCCAATGAGATTGAGGTTAGGACCATTGATGATCATTACTCTTTTTTTCATCCGTTATCTGTTTTCTCCAAGGTTTCTTGAATCCACATTTGCTTTGTAATGGGTTTACCATTTTTGAAATAATAGATTCCTGTTTTTGAAACAGACTTCAAGTAAGTATTCACTTTACCGTTTTGTTTTACCGTACGTTCAGTGATGATTTGGTTGTTCAACTTGTAAGATTTCTCCGTCACCCCTTCCGGAATGTTTTCAGCGCCAGGAGTAGGGGAGTTGGTTTTATCACTACCTGTATTAACTTCAAACATTTCTTTTCTCTTCTCATAGCGATTTTCGGCAGCTTGATTTTCCTTTTGAATTTGAAGCATTTCAGATTGCTGCTTTTTCTCACTAATGGCCATCATGGCATCATTTGTTTTGTTGCGGTCTGAATTACTTAAGTCTTCCGAACTTTCTTTTTGCTGTTTAATTTTTGAGGTGGTAGTTTCGAGACGAACGTTTGCCGCTGACTGTAGATCAGTCATCTTTGTAGTTGCTTCTTCTTTTTTCTCTGTCGCCTCAGCTTCATTTTCTTTTCTCACATTCTCACCTGCAAACGCCATGTTGGTTTGATTTTCTTTTTGGCGTTCTGCTTCCATGGTAGCATCCGTGCGCAAAGCTCCACTGCGGCTTTCATATGTTGCCGTATTATCTGCGTAGGTCTTTTCTTTCTCTTCTAGTTCATTCACTAGCTTCTCTCTATTTCGGTCGTTTTGGACGATGCCTTCCTGCGCTTCTTTTTGTTGAGAGGCTATTTCTTTCGAACGCTCAATTCTATTTTCGGAGCGATCGATATAATCGTTTTTATTCTTAGAATCCTCTTCTTTTTTCTTTTCAGCTTCAGCAGTGCTCATAGAAATATATGAATTGCCTTTGCTGTTCATATTAATCTGCCCCTCTTTCTTCGCCTCAATATTTTCTCGTTGTGTACCGATGCGGTCTTCTGAACGCTTGATTCTGCTATCGATGAAATTTTGGTTGCTAGCTGCACGCTCTCTCATTTGAGCATACTTGGCAGAATCTTCTAGCGCTCTAGCTTCGCGATAGTAGGCTTCTACTTCATCTTCTTTATCTCTGTTTGCTCCATTGCTGAATCCAGACTTATTGTTAGCGGCATTTCTAGCCATTTCTTCTTCTTGTGCTTTTCTGCGCGCTTCTTCATCAGCCATGCGGCGTTGTCTTGCCTCTTCAGCTAATCTTTCTTGTTCTTCGCGTTGAAGACGTTGTTCTTCTTCTTTACGCTTGCGCTCTTCTTCTTTCAATCGATTAGCTTCGGCCAGATCATCTTTAGACTTTGCTTCTTGGGCAAGTATCTCTTCAATAGAAGCAATGCGAGCTCTAGGATATTGCGTGTCCTTCACTGCCAATGCTTCTTGGTATTTCGATTTTGAATCTAACCAGCTTTTTTCAGCGTAAAGTTTATCTGCCTCTTGAATCAAAGTGTTGAATTGTCTTTCGCGCTCTTCCTTTTCTTTGTTAGCTAGCGCGTCTTGATCTGCCTTTTGCTTGTTGCGTTCGATCTCCGCAAGTAAATCCTCAATCTCTTTGATCTTATCTTTTGGTAATTGTTCTTCTGGCTTCAAATCTTTTGCATCTCTGAAATTATTGAGAGCAGAATCGTATTTTTTTTCTGTAATGTTTTTGTTTCCGAGATTTACTAAGTCATTGTATCGTTGTTCCAATGCCTTCTTTTTCGCTTCTTCAGACAAAGCAGAATCAAGAGCTGCTTGAGCTTTTCCAATTTGATCCTTTGGATAGGCTATGCTTGGAATGATGTTCGAAGCCTGCTTATATTTTTCAATTGCGTTCTTATAATCTTTCGCATTGAACTTCGCGTCTGCGTCAGCAATAGCTGCATCGTATTCCGCTTGCTTCGCAGCATTTTTCATCAGCTCGGCAATTTCATTTAACTTCTCTTGCGGAAGTTTTTCTGAAGGCTTCAGGCTTTTAGCTTCATTAAATTTAGCCTTTGCTTCGTCCCATTTTTTATCCTTGATGGCAAGATCACCATCTTTGATTGCTTTCTGATAACTCGCTTCTAAAGCAGAGTTGGCAGCATTAGCAGCATCAATAGCGGCTTGCGCTTTTGCGATTTGATCTTTTGGATAAGGGTTATTTGGTAAAATAGCAGAAGCCTCTTTGTATTTATCAATGGCAATTTGATAGTCTTTTGCATTGAACTTTGTGTCCGCTATTGCAATGACTGCATCATACTGCGCTTGCTTTCCTGCATTCTTTTGGAGTTCCGCGATCTCTTCCAGTTTGTCTTTTGGGAGTTGTTCATTTGGTTTTAAAGCCTTCGCGTCTTGGAATTTCTTTTTAGCCTCTTCCCAATTTTGTGCTTTAATAGCCGCGTCTCCTTCTGTCAGAAGTTTGTTGTAATTGGCCTCTAGCGCAGCATTCGCTAGCATAGCATCTAATTCCTTTTGAGCCTTATTGATTTGCTCCTTCGGATACATGATGTTGGGCATCAGTTTAGAAGCTTCGGTGTACTTTTCAATTGCAATCGCGTAGTCTTTCGAATTGAACTTGGTATCCGCTTGGGCAATGATGGCTTCGTATTCCTTCATCGCCTCCTCATTCTTCATGAGATTATAAATCTCGTCGAGCTTATCTTTTGGCAATCGCTCAGCGGGCTTCATGTTTTTCGCATCGGTAAAGAGCTTCTTGGCATCTTCCCATTTTTTTGCTTTGATGGCTAGGTCTCCATCACTCAGAAGCTTTTGATATTTGGCTTCAAGTCCTGCAGCTGCTTGTTCAGCATCGAATGCAGCCTTGGCCTCATCATATTTTTGTTTCGCAATTGCTTCAGTCGTGATGAGTTTTCTAGCGGCATCGAATTTTTCCATGGCCGCTTGATATTTTTTCTCAGCCATTTTCTGATCACCTTCTTTGATAAGCTTGTCAAACTGAGCCTTCATTTCATCGGCCTTGCTCGCAAGGTTTTCGACGCGCTCTAGTTCGGCTTCGATTTTTTCTCTCATGCGGTCAGCATAAGGAATATCAAAGTCCATAGCATTTTCTTGAGAGGAGAATGAGACTTTACCTACTGGCTCCTTCATAATGTCAAGGTTAAAGCCTTCGACATATTTGAAAAGCACACCAGGTAAATCAAGTTGGAAACCACCAGCACGGTCCTCTTCTGGGATATTGCGGGTATCTATTCGAATGATCTTGGTGACATAAGTTTGCTTGGTGTACTTAATATCATAATTGTAACCAAGTGGAAGACGAAATTCATATTTACCACTGCTTCCAGTATCGAAAACGTCGTATTGAGTTCCATTTTGGAACACGATGATTTGACAGTCGTCTAATTTTTTGAGAGTTTCAGCATCTTTTAAAGCCCCCTTCAGGATGAGCTCATCCTGAGAAAGACCTATCAATGACGTCATAATCAACGCCATAGTAATTAAGATGGGATGAAAAATTTTCATGCCTTTGGGTGTTTTCCTTGCAAGGGTAAATATACTGAGATTTCTCTCTGTTAACTAGGACTATACGGAAAAATTGTACTTAAGTTCGCTTCGTAATTCTACTTCTGAAATGAGCAATTGGAGTTTTTGGGAAAAATCGCGCTATTTTGATGGTATTCAGGATCTTGTAGTGGGAGGTGGGATAGTTGGAATGTCCACTGCATATCACTTGAAACTGCGATCTCCGAAGCGGAGGGTAGTAATCATTGATCGAGACCCATTTTCCGCAGGGGCGAGCACCAAAAATGCAGGATTTGCATGCTTTGGAAGTCCCAGCGAGTTGCTTAGCGATTTAAAACACACTTCAGAATCGGAGGTAATCGCCCTAGTTGAAAGAAGATTTCAAGGCCTTAATTATTTACGAGAATTATTGGGCGATCGAGCGATAGGATATTTGCCCTGTGGAGGAACGGAGTTATTTCGTGAAGGTGATGTTTTACTAAAAGAAGAGTGCGTCGATCAATTAGAGTATTTAAATTCTCTTTTGAAAAAATCTATCGGAGATAATGTTTATCAAACATCAAACGATCACTTACATTTTTCTGGAAAAAAGAAATTCATTTTTTCTATTAAAAATAAATTTGAAGGCAGCATTGATACAGGTCGAATGGTAAGAGCTTTCAAGGAAAAATGCTTGTCAATTGGCGTCGAGTTTTTTAATGGAATCAATATTTCTTCCGTCGATCAAACAAGCGGAGTTTTGATCATCGATGGTACAGAAATTTCGTCGGAGAGAATATTTATTTGTGTAAATGCATTTGCGAGGAATTTAATTCCAGAACTTCAAGTACATCCTGCAAGAAATCAAGTAGTAGTCACTAATCAGCTAATTCGGCCAATCCCAAGTGGGACTTATCATTTGGACGAGGGCTATATCTACTTTAGACCTATCGATGATCGAATTTTAATTGGTGGTTTTAGAAATACTTCCTTGGAAGAAGAAAGCACGGAAAACTTTGGGTTGACAGATAGTATTCAAAATAAAATCACATCATTTATTTCGGAATATATTACAGATGAAGAAATAAAAATCGAATACCGTTGGTCTGGAATTTTGGGACTTGGAGAAGTGAAAAAGCCGATCGTTTCAAAAATGACTGATAGATTATTTGTGGGTGTGCGAATGGGAGGGATGGGGGTTGCAATCGGATCTCTTGTAGGCAAGGAATTGAGTGACCTAGCGGGCTAGTATTTTTTCTGAAATCACTTTTGCGATTTTCTCACCATCTATTGCTGCGCTCACGATACCTCCTGCAAAACCAGCGCCTTCACCGCAAGGATAGAGGCCTTCGATTTCAGGATGCATCATGGTTTCTTGATTTCTTGGGATACGAACGGGTGAGGATGTACGGGATTCTGGCCCTACAATGATCGCATCCGGATGAAGGTATCCTTTCATTTTTTTTCCAAAAGCAATAAAACCTTCTTGAAGTGTTTTAGAAATAAAACGAGGGAGTACCTCATGCATATTAACACTCACAATGCCTGGATGGTAAGAGCAAGTGGGAAGAGAGGTTGATTTTTTATTTGAAATGAAATCTGAAATTCTTTGCGCTGGGGCGGTTTGTGTTTTGCCTCCTGCCTCCCAACATTTTTTCTCAACAGATTTCTGAAACTCCAATCCAGCGAGTGCTCCGAACTTATGAAAGTCAGGAATATCTTCCCAATTCACGCTTACTACAATTCCAGAATTCGCCCAAGGATTATTTCTTTTACTTGGAGACCAACCATTGGTAACTATTTCGCCTGGTGCTGTGGCACAAGGAGCGATGATTCCGCCAGGACACATACAAAAGGAATAGACTCCACGGTCATTTACTTGATGAACGAGGCTGTAAGAGGCTGGTGGAAGAAACTCTCCTCGAGCATCACAGTGGTACTGAATGGCATCAATGACTTGTTGAGGATGCTCAGCACGTACGCCAAGAGCGAATGGTTTAAACTCGATCAGAATTTTTTTATCATGAAGTAATTGGAAAATATCTCTCGCGCTATGTCCTGTAGCAAGTATTACAGCCTCGGCCATCACAGGGATATTATCGTTGCAAATAACTCCTTTTAAAATATTTTTTTCTAAAATAAGGTCAGTGACTTTATGTTGAAATTTTACTTCACCACCGCAAGCGATGATTTCATTTCTCATCGCGGCAATAATGTGGGGTAGTTTATTGGTGCCAATATGAGGATGTGCTTCGGTGAGAATATTCTCATGTGCTCCAAATTGGACGAGTGTTTCTAGAATCGACTCTACGTCGCCGCGCTTGGTACTTCGCGTGTAAAGTTTACCATCAGAATAAGTACCCGCGCCGCCTTCACCGAAACAATAATTTGATTCTGGATTTACAAGATGCTTGCGGTTGAGTGCTGCTAGATCTCTTCTTCTTGCTTGGACATCCAGTCCTCTTTCTATAACAATCGGTCTAATGCCCTCTTGAATCAGTCGAAGGGCTGCGAAAAGTCCCGCAGGACCAGCTCCTACAACAATTACAGATTTAGCATTAGCAACGTTTGTATAAACCTTGGGCTCAAATCGCGCTGGGATTTTCTCATCTTTTCCAAAAATCTCAACTTTGAGATTCATCTTCACTTGTTTTTGCCTCGCGTCAATTGATTTTTTTAATACAACAACGGTATCATCTTTTTTAACAGTGCCATCTTGATGGCGAACATAGGAGATGATTTTGGCTGGATCAGCAGCGTGTTCAGGGAGAACAACAAGTTGGAAAATTTTCGACATAATTGGAGTTGGTCTATTCAACCAAAAATTGTTATTGCAAAGATGCAAAATAAAAACGCCTTGAAAGTTTTAAATTTTCAAGGCGTTTGGGAGTAGAGATTTCAATTTTAGTTCAAGTGCAAACTACCGCTAGCTTTAGTTAGAAGCGTTTGCTGGAGTAGCTGCCGCCTTTCTCGGACGACCTCTTTTTCCTGTTGTAGCTTTTTTAACTACTTTTTTTCCTGGAGCTTTTGGGCCTGTTTTTTTTGCGTCAGGACCGTTTTTGCTTCCTTTTGGACGACCTCTTTTTCCAGTACTTTTTTTACCAGATTTTTTAGAGGCATTTTTCACAATCGACTCGACTTGAGAAGAGATTTTTGTCTTTCTTCCGCGGCCGGTCTGAACATCCGCAATCATGTTTGCGGCTTCGACCAAGGTCTTAATTTGTGACTCAAGACGAGAGATCTCCTTCTTGATGTCGACCAAAATTTTTGATGCCATTTTTTAATAAATAGTTGGTTAAATATTCGCCAAATATATAGGGAAATAAATCAATGCCCTTTTTATTGAGTTTTTTTCTGAATACGGCTAGGAATATAGATATTCAAAGTACTTTCGCGGTCAAATAGAAATCTAGCATGACAACGCTAACAAAACCTGTTATCAAGTTTAAAAAATCAGGCTTATCAAATGATGAGCTTGTGATATTATACAAGGCCATACTCAAGCCTCGTTTGATTGAAGAGAAAATGTTGAGTCAATTGCGTCTTGGCAAAATTAGCAAATGGTTCAGCTCATATGGTCAAGAGGCGATCTCAGTTGGTGTTGCACTAGGAATGCAGAAGGATGAGTCCATTCTTCCAATGCACCGAAATCTTGGAATTTTTACAGGAAGAGATTTGCCTTTAAAACGTCTTTTTGCTCAGTTTCAAGGAAAGGACGAAGGTTTTACAAAAGGACGTGACCGCTCTTTTCACTTCGGTACAAAAGAACATCACTTGGTAGGAATGATTTCTCACCTCGGCCCACAATTGGGCATCGCAGATGGAATCGCGCTAGCCAATAAATTAGGTGGAGATAAAAAAGCAACGATTGTTTTTAGTGGAGATGGTGGTGCAAGTGAGGGAGACTTTCATGAAGCGCTTAACGTGGCTAGTGTTTGGGATTTGCCTGTCATTTTTGGAATAGAAAATAATTCATGGGGACTTTCTACCCCAAGCAGAGAGCAGTTTAGATGCAAGCAATTTATTGATAAAGCCATCGGTTATGGTATCCCAAGTGAGGATGCCGTGCAGATTGATGGTAATAATATCATTGAAGTTTACACTACAGTGAAACGATTGGCTGAGAGCATTCGCAATAATCCTCGCCCAATTATTCTTGAATTCATGACGTTCAGAATGCGCGGGCATGAAGAGGCGAGTGGAACAAAATATTATCCAGAAGGGCTCATTGAATCATGGGAATCAAAAGATCCAGTGACAAATTTTGAATTATGGTTATTATCGGAAAGAATCATAACACAAGATGATGTCTTAAACTGGCGCAATGATATCAAGCAAGAGATTAATGATGCTTTGAAAGAGGCGTATGACTTGCCAAACATTACACCGAATACTGACAGGGAGCACAATGATTTATTCAAATCATTTGACGATAAGAAAGTAATTGAGCCAGCGAGCAGCGAGACATCCAAGTTGCGATTAATTGATGCAGTTAGCGATGGGTTGAGAGAAAGTATGCGTAAGCATTCTAAGCTTGTATTAATGGGGCAGGATATTGCCAAGTATGGTGGTGTATTCAAAGTAACAGAGGGCTTCCTTGAAGAATTTGGTGCTGATCGAGTGCGCAACACTCCACTGTGTGAGTCAGCAATCATCGGTACAGGTCTAGGTTTGAGCATCAAGGGATACAAAGCGATGGTTGAAATGCAGTTTGCCGATTTCGTAACCTGTGGATTCAATCAAATCGTGAATAACCTTGCAAAGCTCCATTATCGCTGGGAAGAAAATGCGGATGTTGTTGTGCGAATGCCTACCGGAGCGGGCGTTGCAGCAGGTCCTTTTCACAGTCAAAGCAACGAGGCTTGGTTCTTCCACACGCCAGGATTAAAAATCGCTTATCCTGCATTCCCACATGATGCAAAGGGATTGTTGTGTCAAGCTTTTGAGGATCCAAATCCAGTATTATTCTTTGAGCACAAAGCATTGTATAGAAGTATTGAAAGCGAAGTGCCGAAAGGATATTACACATTGCCTTTTGGAGTTGCTAATGTTTTGAAGCAGGGGTCTGACCTCACAATCATTAGCTATGGTTATGGTGTGCATTGGGCGATTGATTATTTAAATCAGCATCCAGAAGTTTCAGCTGATTTGATAGACTTGAGAACCCTCGCCCCACTTGATATGGAAACCATTTATCAATCTGTAAAGAAAACAGGCCGAGTGGTGGTCCTTCATGAAGATTCGACCACAGGTGGTATTGGTGGTGAAATCTCTGCGCGAATCACAGAAAATTGTTTCACGCATTTAGATGCTCCAGTCATGAGATGCGGAAGTTTGGATACTCCGATTCCATTCAACGCAGAATTGGAAAAAAACTTTTTAGCCAATAATCGCTTGCACAGTATCGTTGAGAAGGTACTCCACTTTTAAAAAATATATCTAATGGAAATAGCGCTGCATATACTAGTTGTTTTGATGCTAGTATATGCAGCTATTTGCTTGATTTATTTCTTTTTTCAAGAGAAGTTTATTTTTGTTCCAAGTTTTATTCCTGATCACTTCCGGACTAAGGTTAGCACGCCTATTGTGGAGTTCAGACTTGATACACCTTACGAAGGGAAAATTCATTCAATTTTATTAAAGGCAGAAAATCCAAAAGGATTAATATTTTATTTACACGGAAATACTGGTAGTTTGAAGAGGTGGCAGTTCATGGCAGAAGAGCTCTGTTCTTATGGCTTTGATGTTTTTGCTCTGGACTACAGAGGTTATGGAGAAAGTCAAGGAGCAAGGAGCGAGGCGAAGCTGCATCGCGATGTAGAGTTTTGCTATGACTTTATTTCTTCAAAATATGAAACCCAACCGATCATTATCTATGGTCGCAGCCTAGGGACCGGCTTCGCTACTAAACTGGCTTCGAGGCGAAAGGCGGATGGATTGGTTCTTGAGACGCCCTTTTTTAATCTCATCGATGTGGCACGTTATAAATTGCCCATCTTACCAGCAAATGCTCTATTGAGATATAAACTCAGAAGTGATCTCTATTTACCTCATGTTCAGTGTCCTGTGCAAATATTTCATGGAACCAAGGATAAAATTGTTCCACATAGCTCCGCGATGAAGTTGTATCATAAGGCTCAGGAAATCAGGGATATACACTTTACAACTTTGGTGGGTGGACGTCATGGTAACTTGAATACCTATCCATTATTTCGGGATCGACTTTCTACTTTTTTTTCAAGCGTTTTATTACTAAATTCGCACCGCGCCGCCCCACGTAGAGGCAACGTTTGAGATCTTTTTCTCGACTTGTATTAAAGCCAAAAACCAAAACATGAAGAATTTCTACCGGATAACCATCCTGTTTTTTCTTTTTTGCACCATAACAAACTCTGTCAAAGCTCAATTGGCCAACCCGGCTTATGAGATAGAGTACACCGTTCACTACGGTAACTATGGAGCAATTGACTTGACCGGTTATGTCACATACGAAGTGTTCATAAAGTTCGCGAATTCCGAAAACTACTTGTATGGTGTCTTTGGAGAAGAGTCTCCTGTATTCGATTGTGTGTTTGATCCAGTTAACACCACGTATTTTAATTTTCCATGCGGACTCTTTCAATTTGAAAGTGAGACAGCTTTCGGGTATGAAAATACGTGTCTCAATAGCTTTGGAATCCCTGGTTACGAATCCGAGCCATACGATAGCTACATGACGATTGGATATGATTGCAGCTCTGAGATTGGGTGCGATGTTCCAATTGATGCGGGACTTTGTACTGATTGGTTTGACAATTTTGAAGGGCCCGTGAATGGAAACCCTTTTGACGGAGGAAGTTTCTTTTGGGACGACTATGCTGTAACTTTAGCAGGAACCTTTGATAGTGGTTGTGCAGTTTCTTATGCAGGTCCTGACAATCGTGTCAAAATAGCTCAGTTCACTTCATGCGATGGTTTCGAAGGCTGTGTAAATATCTCTTACAAGACAGCTGATCAAGTTGGTACGAATCAATTTGAGATTGCTACCGACATTTGCATGCAGATCGATCATCCTTGTTTGGCTTTCCCTCTTGATACTGATCCTACAGTTGAGAATCCAGCTTGCTTCGGTGATGAAGCTATTGTCACCGTAGAGGATGGTGGAATGAGCACTGTTAATTATTCACTTTTCAGTGGTAATACTATCGGTTCTGGAACACTCGTAGAAGAATTTTTAAATGATGATGATGGTTTAGAGCTTGTAGGTCTTGCACCAGGTTCTTACTACATCGCCATGCAAGAGGCCACTGGTTGTCGCGATACAACAGTCGTTTTCCAAATTATCGAACCAACTCAAGTAGTATTTGAACCAGTATTAAACTCTGAAGTGCTTTGCTTTGGTGAAACGACTGGCGAAATCGAACTTGTATGTAGTGGCGGTACCGGAACGATTGACATTGAAGTAAACGGTCAGGCAGGCAATGCATGCGGAGATGTACTTTCAAATTTGGAATGTGGTGTTTATAATATGACCGCAACAGACGATAATGGATGTTTCGTGAATCAAGTAATTGATATCACTTGTCCGGTAGAACTGGAAGCGCAACTCACGTCAACGGACATTCCGTGTTTTGATTACGATAACGGAACCATTACGGGTACAGTACAAGGCGGTACCGGTGAAATCACAGTTGACTTACTTTTAGGAGTGGATATTATTGAAACTGTTACAGGAACAGGTAGTCTAAATATCAACTTCGACGAGCTAGATGGTGGTGATTATACTGTGAATGTAGTAGATGCGAATAACTGCTCACTACAATTTAATTTTACGATCATCGAACCCGATGCTGTGGTAGTGACACCTACACTGACTGATGCAATCTGCTTTGACAGCTGCGATGGTACAGTTGTATTCGATATTCAAGGCGGTACTGGTCCATTTAATGAGCAAGTTTTCAATTCAAATAATCAGCTCACACCAGCAGATGAATTGTGCGCAGATTCTTATACCTATGATATTGTTGATGCAAATGGCTGTTCACTAAATGGCGATTTTGTAATCAACGAACCTAACCAAGTAACTTTTGAGGTGTCTGCTGAAGCAGTTTCTTGTTTTGGAATTTGTGATGGAACGATTGATATCTTTAACGTTACAGGTGGCACAGGAGTGAATTATTCATTTGAAACAGCACCAGCTGCTGGTAATTGTGTAGCTCCTTGCCTTGGCAATGCTGGAACTATTGAAAATCTTTGCGCTGGAACATATACAGTCAATATTACAGATGAAGCTGGCTGTGTTCAACCAATTCCAAATGTGATCATTGGTGGTCCAGCAGAACTCATCATCAACTTAAATCCGACAAACGTTTCGTGTTTCGGCTTTGCAGATGGTGAAGTAATCATTACATCTACGGGTGGGACGGGTGCAGTTACTCTTCAGCCATCAAATACAGCTGTACCGCAAGTCATTTCAGATCTTGCACCTGGAAACTACACATATACAATCAATGATGCCAACGGTTGTGAAGCTACAGATGATGTAACTATTACTGAACCAGCTCTACTTGTAGCAACATTAACAAATACTGTGGATGTAACCTGCGGTGGTGAATGTGACGGTATTGTCAACTATACTGTCACAGGAGGAACAACACCTTATAATTACCTATTAAATCCAGGAACAATTGTAGGAGCTTCTTCAGGAACCATCGGCCAACTTTGTGCTGCTGACTACAATCTTACAATCGTTGATGCTAATCAATGTCAGGCACCGCTTGCATTCATCATAGATGAACCTACACCTCTTGAAATCATTTTAAATATCGATGCACCAACGTGTACAGGTATGACGGATGGAGGTGCTGTTATTTCTGTTCTTGGTGGAACAGGTGACCTAACAACATTTATCAGCCCAGACACGCTTCAGATCATCGATAATGGAAACAATACGTTCACTGTTTCTAATCTCGGTGAATTGACTATTGAAGTAGAGCTAATTGATGAAGTTGGTTGTGTAAAAGAGGCAGAGGTAGAAGTGATTCCAGACATTATCACGGACATGGTACTTACTACTTGGTCATCTCCAGAAACTTGTTGGGACGAGCAAGATGGTACAGCTACAGTGGGTGTTCAAAATGGAAATCTTCCTATTACTTATCAGTGGTTTGATGATCTACTTCAAACTACTTCCACAGCAGTTGGTTTATCATCGAATGAGTCTTATGGTGTTCGAGTTACGGATGATATCGGATGTACACTTGTTACCTCTGTATTTGTAGAGCCAACTATTGGATGTTTCTTCATAACGAATGCACTCACACCCAATGGGGATGGATCAAACGACACGTGGCTCATCGGTGGATTAGAATTCTTCCCTGATGCAACTGTTCAAGTATTCAACCGCTGGGGACAAATTGTATTTGAATCAAAAGGCTATAACGCTCCTTGGGACGGCACATTGAAAGGGGAACCCCTTCCAGTGGCTGACTACTATTTCTTAATCGATTACGATGAAGAAAAAGATCCAATCATGGGCACAGTAACCATTAAATACTAAGGAGACACAGAAATGAAAAAGATATTCTTCCTTCTAGTTAGCCTTGCCTTTGTAGGATCTGTGGCAAATGCACAACAGTTGGGCCGTAGATCACAATTTATGCTCAACACCTTTATGGTGAATCCAGCGGCAGCGGGAACTCAAGCCAAGTACTCACCAATTATGGCGAGTTATCGCAATCAATGGGCAGGCTTTAAAGGTGCGCCAACAACGATAATGGCGAGTGGGCACACCAGTGTACCTCACGGGATTGGACTAGGTGCTATCATGTACAGCGACAATACCGGTGGTGCGATATCTGAATCAGGAGTAGAGCTAGCTGGAGCATACAACGTCGACCTTAATAATTTTGATGCAGTTAGCTTCGGGTTGAGTTTGAATGCTAGTCAATACACGTTTGATAATAGTTCATTGGTGGTATTGGACCAAGCTGACGTTGCCTTGAATGGTATGCAGGCAGAGACAACTTTGAACGTCGATGCTACTTTCGGATTTTTGATTTATGGTGAAAAGTATTACGCGGGATTTTCTATTCCGCAATTAATGCAATCAAAATTAAAAATTGAGCAAGGAGCTTCTGACGAAAACCAAAACCTTCGTCACTTCCAGTTTATGGGATCGTACAGACATTACCTTGACGATAATTGGGATATCCAAGGGAGCGGATTCATTCGCTTTACTTCTGTAACACCAGCGCAGCTTGATGTAAACGTTCGCGCGAATTATGCAGGTGCTGCATGGGCAGGATTTACTTATCGCCACCAAGATGCTTTGGCATTCATGTTGGGAGGAATTTGGAAAGACTTCACTTTGGGATATAGCTATGACATCACAACGACCAACGCTAAGGTGCTCAGCCCACATACGCATGAGGTATTGCTCGGCTATTATATTCCAAAATCAAAAGGTAAATTCAGATCAAATAGCCTAGGTCCACGCCGCTTACAGCGTAGTAAGGTTGTAAACTAATTGAACAAATGAAGAAAATCATAGCGCTATTCGCATTCGTACTATTCGCAGTTGGAAGCCTTTTTTCACAAGTAAAAGGTATCGTTGTTGAGGAAATAGATAACGGTGGTGCAGTGAAGGGAAGAACCATTCGTGTTTATGTGGTTCTTGAGAATGATAGCGATCAAGTGTATATGGTTTATGGTGAAAAGGCTCATCCACTTTCTATAAAGTCTGACAAGCCCTTTTATCAAACTCCTCTCAATGGACCAACTTCAAGAACACTGAATAGAAAGTTGGCAAAGGAAAAGCCTGAGTTAGGTTTCGATTCATGGTTGACCATTGGCGCAGAAGACAATTACGATAATAATACTGAAGTACTCATCAGTACAGATGCTTTTGAAAAAACGGGAGATGATCTAACCACCAACGATGGTGCTTGGTATTGTCTTCCAAACAGCAAGCAATCCTATGCAGGATCGGATAAAAAAGTCTTGATTATGCAACTTACCTCTGAGGGCAATATGGAGGGTAACTTCTGTTTGATGGGTAGAAATAAAAAAGGTGAAAACTTCCATTATTACAATGGGGCCTTCACCTTTAAACAATCTTCAAAATAATTTCTATTACTGTTTCTCGAAGTTGAGGGAAACAGAATTAATGCAATATCTCAAACCGGTAGGATTGGGTCCGTCGTCAAACACGTGACCTAAGTGGCCGTTGCATTTAGCACAATGTACCTCGACGCGAACCATCCCAAAGGAACTATCGCGTGACTCCTCGATACATGAATCATTGAGCGGTGCATAGTAGCTAGGCCAACCAGTCCCACTCTCGAATTTAGTCTCTGATGCAAACAGTGGTTCTCCACAACCTGCACATGTGTACACGCCATGTTCGTGATGGTCGTAATATTCTCCTGTGAAGGCGCGCTCCGTGCCGTGTTCACGCAATACACGATACTGTTCGGTGGTTAAAATCTTTTGCCACTCTTCTTTTGATCTTTCTATTTTTCCCATTGAATTTGTTCTTTGAACTGGAGGTTTTTGTTCTGTGTTACTTGTTGCGCAGGATGCCATAAAGGCAAGTGCACCAATAAAAATCCATTTAGTCATGAGATGTCTTTTTGTTATTACATCTTTGAGACGTCTATGTTTATAGAAACTTAGCCGTATTAGAATTTTTTACCTTTTTCAAACCTTCTAGCGGTCCTGAGTAAACAAGATTACCGCCCTTGTCGCCACCTTCAGGTCCGAGGTCGATGATCCAATCAGCAATTTTCATGACGTCGGTATTGTGTTCAATAGCCAGGATAGAGTGCCCTTTGTCGAGGAGCGCTTGGAAGCTATCCATTAATTTTTGGACATCGTGAAAATGTAGACCAGTTGTTGGTTCGTCGAAGATGAATAGCGTATGATTATTCGCACCACCAAGACCTAGGAAGGTCGCAAGCTTGATTCGTTGCGCCTCACCGCCGCTCAAGCTTGAACTACTTTGTCCCATACCTATGTAGCCCAGTCCTACTTGTTGAAGGGGGCCGAGTTTACTCAGTAGGTTTTTATTGATGGTTTTATCTTTTTCTTCTGAGAAAAAAGCAATGGCATCATCTACGGTAAGATCGAGCACATCGCTCACGCTTTTTCCTTTGTATTGAACTTCCAATACTTCTTCTTTAAAGCGTTTGCCTTTGCAGGATTCACAGAGCAACTTGATATCTGCCATGAATTGCATTTCGATGGTCTGATATCCTTCACCTTCGCAAGCCTCGCATCTTCCGCCATCTACATTGAAACTGAAATGTGTGGGCTTATATCCACGTTGTTTGGCGAGTGGAAGCCCTGCGTAGAGCGTTCTGATTTCATCCCACGCTTTTACATAGGTTACAGGATTCGAACGACTACTTTTTCCAATAGGATTTTGGTCTACGAATTCAACAGACTTGATGGTTTTGATATCACCTTCAATACTGTCAAATGCTCCTGGAGCATCGCCAAAGCCTCCTAATTCTTTTTTCAAAGCAGGATAGAGTATATCTCTCACCAAGCTTGATTTTCCAGATCCGCTGACCCCTGTAATAACAGTGAAGCAGCGTAGCGGAAATTCTACCGTGACATTCTTCAGGTTGTTTTCCCGAGCGCCCTTGATGATAATTTTATCCTTGCCTGGCTTATGTTGTTTACCCATTTTGATCTCTCGTTTGCCAGAGAGATAATCAGCGGTAAGGGTATTTCCTTTTTTTATAAGTTCATCAATGTGTCCGTTGAATACCACGTTACCACCATTGGTTCCAGCTTCGGGGCCCATGTCGATAACAGTGTCAGCGGAGCGCATTACCTCTTCATCATGTTCTACAACGATGACTGTGTTTCCTTGTGCTTTCAATTCTTTGAGCACCCCAATTAATCGCTGGGTATCTCGAGGGTGCAAACCGATAGAAGGCTCGTCGAGAATGTACATCGAGCCAACAAGGCTGCTACCTAGACTTGTAGCAAGGTTGATTCTTTGCGATTCACCACCAGAAAGCGTATTTGATAATCTATTTAGCGTTAAGTATTCGAGTCCTACGTCAGTGAGATATTTCAAACGATTTCGGATTTCGGTTAAAATGCGAAGCGCTACTTTTTCATCGTGCTTGCTCAATTTTATTTTCAAGAAAAAATCAAGGCATTCTCCAATGGGCATGTTTACCACATCTGAGATTCCTTTGCCATCGATTTTAACATAGTTAGCATCTTTTCTCAAACGAGTTCCTTTGCAATCAGGGCAAGTAGTTTTACCACGGTAGCGACTGAGCATTACGCGGTATTGAATTTTATACGATTCGCTTTCTAGGAACTTGAAAAAATCATTGAGTCCATTGAAGTACTTATCTCCATTCCAAAGCAAGTCTTTTTGCTTTTGTGTCAACTCAGCATAGGGACGGTGAATAGGAAAGTCGCTTTTGCGCGCATTCATAATCACTTGGTCTTTCCACTCACTCATCTTTTCACCGCGCCACGGAACGATTGCATCTTCGTAGAGCGATAAGCTTTTATTCGGAACAACAAGGTTTTCATCAATACCTATGATACTTCCAAATCCTTCGCACGTTTTGCAGGCACCAACAGGATTATTGAATGAAAAAAGATTTAAGCTAGGTTCTTCAAATGTGATTCCGTCTTCTTCAAATTTGTTGGAGAACTCTTGGAGTTTTTTTGAATCAACGAGTTCAATGATACAGATTCCGCGACCTTCGAAGAATGCGGATCCAACGGAGTCGGAGATTCGAGCTAAGTTCTCTTCATCTTTTGATCCTGTTACGCGGTCTATTACAATGTAGAGTTTATCAGAGGCTTTTAGTTTGATATCAACCTCATTGATTTTATAGACTTCATCATTGATTTTAATTCTGCTAAAACCTTGTTGTTCGAGGATTTCGAGTTTCTTCTTTATATCTGCACCTTTCTCCATTTGGACAGGAGCTAGAATGTAATAGCGTTCTTCTTCTTTGTGTTTTGAAATAAAATCGATGACGTCTTCTACGCGATGGCGTTTTACTTCTTTGCCACTGATTGGAGAAAATGTTTTTCCAATACGTGCGTACAAGAGCTTCATGTAGTCATAAATCTCCGTAGTTGTACCAACGGTGGATCTGGATGTACGGCTTGTTACTTTTTGTTCGATAGCAACAGCAGGAGAAATTCCTTGGATGGTATCGACATCGGGTTTGTCGAGACGCCCAAGAAATTGTCGGGCGTAGCTTGATAAGCTTTCTACATATCTTCTTTGACCTTCTGCGAAAAGTGTATCGAAGGCAAGGCTCGATTTGCCAGAGCCGCTCAAACCAGTAATTACAGTGAGTTGATTTCTTGGAATGGATAGAGAAACATTTTTCAGATTATGAACTCTAGCACCTTTAATAATGATATTTTTTCGAGGATCAAGCTCCTCGGTTTTGTTTTTTTTCATAGGGAATAATGCAGCCCGCAAAGTTGCTGAAACTTACGGATTATCAAACTTTCCGCAAGTAAATAAGTTCACTTTTCATTCACACTTTTGAGGCGTTAGAACTGATATTTTTGGGATAATTTTAGAAATTGAATGTTCGGTTTGTGAAATAATTCGTATATTTGGATATCTGAGAAAATATTTCAGACACAACAATAATTAACAGGGAGGTTCGTTAAACGGACATAACCCGACTAAAACAAGGTTTCGCTTATAGATAGACTTTACTCTTTGTTCTAAACAATTACCAAGTAGAACTCATTAAAAAGAGGAGGTCATCATGCGTCTTAGCGAACAGACAGATCGTCAGCTAGTAGAAGCTTACATCAGAGGAAATGAAGAGTGTTTTCAAGAACTATTGAAACGCTACAAGAGTCGTGTATACGGTAAAATCTCCGTGTATATCAAAGACAGAGCTGCTGCGGAAGACATTTTCCAAGACACATTTCTCAAGGCCATTCATGCTTTGAGAGAAGGGCAGTACAATGAGGAAGGTAAATTCAGCGCTTGGATCATGCGCATTGCACACAATTTATGTATTGACTATTTCCGCGGAAAGAAGAAAATGCCCATGACTCGTGCAAATGATGATTACGATCCATTCGATTACATCGCTAGTGGAGACAAAACCACAGAGGAGAAGGCCGTGAATAAGCAGGTTTTGGCGGATGCTAAAAAGCTTTTAACGCAATTGCCAGATGAACAGCGAGAAATTGTAATGATGCGCTTGTACTACGATATGAGCTTTAAAGAAATTTCAGAAACTTTGGATATTAGCATCAATACCGCACTTGGTAGAATGCGCTATGCATTGATAAATCTGAGAAAGTTGATTGATAAGCATCAAATTCAGATGTCTTTATCATAAGGTATATTATTGGTTTTGGTTGAGGACCCCTTGGCATTGCCAAGGGGTTTTCTTTTTTATTTTACATACAATAAAATAAATGAAGTAAGTGTGCGTTCAACACACATCAAAACAACCCAAATCGGCCTATGACCCATTTTACACTTGAAGATTTAGTAAATTTTACTCAAAACGAAAAGAAAATGGTAGAAAGCATCCTACCAACCCCTGAATTCGAACAGGATTTAGAGCCAAAGGAAGAGACACTTCGCTTTTTGATGGATTATTCCAAGGCATTGAGCGTTAGAAAGTCTAAAAAATTGAAGCACGTTTCAATGATATTGAACTAAGTGCTTTCGAACAGAAGTTTAACCAGACCCCGCAAGGGGTCTTTTTTATTTCAAACAATTAATACCTTAGTGCCATGAAAACCAGAATAGTTATTTCCATTCTCTTCGCCGTCATTGCCTTTCAAGGGATGGCTCAAAGCGATAGATCAAGAGAATTTCAAGCACGAATTGGCTACGGAATGGGTGCCTATGGTACCAAATCGGAGTTGACTATTCGTGATCAGAACACTACTTTTTCAAGTTCAGATACTTCCGGTGCGGTAACACAGCATTTGAATTTTGATTTGCGCTATGAGCTTTCAGAACGATTTGCTCTGGGAGTGGACATGAAGTTCGGCGCTTACCTCTATGATCCAGAGGATGACAATACTGGGAAAAGCAATGTTTATCGAGTTACCGGATTGAAAGGGGAGTTCAATATTTCAAAGCGCCCAAACTTTAGATGGTTTGTGGGGGCAGGTCTTCATGCTTCACGGCTTGTTATTTCTGAGGAAACCACGGCTTTAGGCATCACTAATAAAGAAGAGTTTGATTACAGAGGCATCGGTTTGAGTGCGAATTCGGGTATTATAAAATACTTTGGCGACGGTCCTATCGGCATGTTCTTTACCATGGGATATGACGGACACTCATTCATTTTGGATGAATATACTATCAACGGACAGGCGGTAGATTTTGATGAAATCGATGTCACTCTTGATGCAAGAGGGATCGACCTTTCGCTTGGTCTGATTGTTCGAATTCGTCCTTGATTATTTTACCGAAATAAAATATTTCCCTTGGTGTTCGAGGGGTATTTCTGGGTGAAATATTTTTACTAAATCCTTGAGAATAATCTCGGGTTCAATCACCGCATCTCCGAAGTAATCGCTGTTCGAAGTATTGCAATAGAAAATTTTATTTTGGGTAAAAGCTTTTACCTTGGACATTCTAGGATCCTCGGTTTTAATCTTTGCATAGGTTAGAGGAGTGGGGTCGTACTCGACTCTGCCCCAATAATCGCAATCGAAAATAAGGTTATACAAAGTCTCAAAAGGTATTTTCAAATTTCCATTTGACGTTGAATCGGCCAATACATATTGAGCTCCTGCATCGGTAATCCAAGTGCCTACAAAACTATTAGAGGGTGGCGCATACCAAGTGCCAGCTTCTTGGCTTCCCGTGAAAACACATGGCCGCTCTAGGTTGGGGGTGTTTGCGACCATATTTTGCGTCTTGTTGTATTCATTTTTAATGGCCGTAAAAGCAGCGTTGGCCTCTTCGGTTTTGCCGCATAATTCTCCAAAAACCTTTATCCATTCAGCCCTTCCGAGCGGATGCGTTTCGAGGTACTCAGAGATAGGCAAACATTTAATTCCTTTCGAAGTGTATTTTTCGTACCCATCGTGTCCGTAGGGATAAACGGTAAACCATTCTGGCTTTATTGATAGCAATAATTCCATGCTCACGTCGTCGGCATCAGAGAGATCGAGCATGGATTTGTTTTGTATCGCTTTGGTCGCGTTTTGATTTCGGACTAAGTTGCCAAATGCTACGCCCTTAACGGTTTCAAGGGCATTTAATTTATCAAAGTAAGAAAGGTGCGTGGTAGAAAGACAAGCAATTTTTTGAGAAGGAGTGTTGGGTATTTCTATTATTTCAAGGGTGTCTCCTATGTTTTGCAGATCAAATAAAATGATAGTGGTTTTATCATTGAAATGCTGTATTTCAAAACCTTTAGCATATTCAGGGCGAATGATTTCAGTGGGGCTGGCGGAAGAGGTTTGTTGAGGCTTGTTTTGGCAGCCAAGAATAACTAATGTGAATATTGCTAGATAATATCTCATGGGGCGAAAATAGGGGATATGAATGATTAACTTCGCACCATTAACCATTCAATGAAAATGGCTTTATGGAAAAAGAAGTATTAGAATTTAATAAGAATGAAGATAAGATGATGCAATTGGTTTCTCAATTGAATCATCGTTTGGAGAAAATTTATCTCGGTGGAGGAAAGGCGAAGATTGCCAAAGAGCATGAGCGCGGAAAATTGACGGCTAGAGAACGTATTGATTTTCTTTTGGACGAAGGAAAAGATCGCATCGAGATAGGTGCGTTTGCAGGGGATGAAATGTACAAAGAGCATGGCGGATGTCCTGGTGCAGGAGTGGTGGTGGTGATGGGCTATGTGAAAGGACGCTTATGCATCGTTGTGGCGAACGACGCGACAGTCAAGGCAGGAGCATGGTTTCCGATTACTGGAAAAAAGAATTTACGTGCGCAAGAGATTGCGATGGAAAATAGAATTCCGATTATTTATTTAGTAGATAGTGCAGGGGTTTATTTGCCTATGCAAGATGAAATTTTTCCTGATAAAGAACACTTCGGAAGAATTTTCAGAAACAATGCAATCATGAGTAGCATGGGCATTCCGCAGATCGCGGCGATCATGGGCTCATGTGTGGCAGGCGGCGCATATCTTCCCATCATGTCAGATGAGGCATTGATCGTAGATAAGACCGGAACTATATTCTTGGCGGGATCCTATCTTGTGAAGGCGGCTATTGGTGAGGATATCGATAATGAGACATTGGGTGGTGCTAACACGCATTGTGAGATTTCAGGTGTTACGGATTATAAAGCAAAGGATGACAAAGATGCTTTGACAACCATTCGTAATTTGATAGATAAGTTTGGTAAGCCTCAGAAGACTGCAGGTTTTGATCGTGTTGCGCCGATCGCTCCGAAAAGAAATGTAAAAGATTTATACGGCATTCTTCCAGAGGATCGCACCAAGCCTTATGAAGTAAGAGACATCATTTCTTGTATTGTGGATGATAGCGATATCACAGAATACAAAGCCGATTATGGAAAAACCATTTTGTGTTGTTATGCGCGCATTGATGGTTGGGCCGTGGGGATTGTCGCTAATCAGCGTATGATCGTTAAGAGCAAGAAGGATGGAATGCAATTGGGTGGAGTTATTTTCAGTGATAGTGCTGACAAGGCTGCACGATTTATTATGAATTGCAATCAAAAGAATATTCCACTTGTGTTTTTACAAGATGTAACAGGCTTCATGGTGGGTTCTCGCAGCGAGCACGGTGGCATCATTAAAGACGGTGCTAAGATGGTGAACGCGCAAGCAAATAGTGTGGTGCCTAAGTTCACGATTGTAGTAGGGAATAGCTATGGTGCTGGCAATTATGCGATGTGTGGAAAAGCTTACGATCCTCGATTGATTGTAGGATGGCCGACTGCTCAAGTAGCCGTGATGGGCGGCGCTCAAGCGGCGAAAGTGTTATTGCAAATTGAAGTTGCGTCAATGAAAGCGAAGGGTGAGGAAATTACCAAAGAGCGAGAGGACGAGCTTTACAATAAGATCAAAGAGCGATATGATTCACAGACATCGCCTTATTATGCAGCAGCAAGATTGTGGTTAGACGCAGTGATTGATCCGACGGATACCAGAAAATGGTTGAGCATGGGAATCGAGGCCGCTAATCATGCGCCTGCTGAAAGAGCTTATTCTACGGGAGTTTTACAAGTTTAGAATTTTTCTAGAAAATGAATTTGAGAAAATTAATAGAAGAAAAGCCGCTTACATTTTTATTGATGTTGGCGTTTCTAGTGCGTTTGATAGCTGTTTTTTTTGCAAAGGGCTACATGATGCACGATGATCATTTTCTTACAGTAGAACCATCAAGCAGTTGGGCCGACGGATATAATTTTAATGAGTGGATGCCAGGCATTGGCAATGATCGTCAAGAGCCCGAACCAATTAGTTTTTTCTATTTAGGTTTTCTATTTGTTTTTTTCAAATTATTTAATTTACTAGGTATTGAGCATCCAGATACACAGATGTATTTGATACGCTTGATACATGCCGCGTACTCTTTGCTGACGATCTATTTCGCATATCGCATTACAGAGCGCTTGAGTGGTAAAAAAGATGCATTTAGAGTTGGATTATTGCTAGCGTTGTTAGCGATTCTTCCGAATTTTTCTGTAAGAAATTTGGTGGAGTTGGTATGCATGCCACCACTTTTATTTGGAGTTTATTATTTATTAAAAAATAATGCCTTTCAGTATATTCAATTGAAGTTTCCTTTTGGGAATGGATCGTTGACACTGCAAGATCGTTTTGATAAATCACAGCAAATACGTTTTGGAAAGTTGATTCTTGCAGCCTTTGTAATGGGCTTGGCGGTGGGCTTTCGCTACCAAACCGTATTGATTGTTGCGGGTGTTGGATTTATTTTTCTTTTACAAAAACAGATAACTAGATTCATCACATTTGGAATCGTAGCTTTTCTTGCATTTTTCCTCACACAGATTGATGATGTGTTGTTGTGGGGAGGTCAGCCCTTCCAGCATTTGTTGGGATACTTTGGATACAATGCAAAGAATGCGATGAACTATCCAGGCAGTCCATTTGCCTATTTGAGTTTTATCAGTTTATTTATTATTCCTCCTGTGAGTTTGATGTTGTTGTGGGGGTATTTTAAAAGTTGGAAAAAGTATTTCTTCATTTTTTTACCTATTACATTTTTTGTGGTCTTCCACATTATTTATCCGAATAGACAAGAACGATTTATTTTGCCGGCTTTGCCATTCTTCATCATTCTCGGGGTGATAGGTTGGAATCAGTTTGTTGCTACATCTAAATTTTGGATTTCTAGAATGTCCTTGCACAAAGGGTTGTGGACGTTTTTCTGGGTGTTGAATATTGCAGCGATGTTGGTACTAGCGACTACTTATTCTAAGCGAGCTCGCGTTGAGGCCATGCTCTATTTGTATGATAGTGGTGATTGCAGAAATTTCATTCAGGAATTTACGCAAGGTGATTCAGGTAGTCAGGTACCGCAGTTTTATTCAGGCAATTGGCAATGGTACTATGTATTTAGATCGTCAAGTGATTGGGCGGCAGAAATTGCAATGATGCCCGAGTTGGAGAAGAAACAGAAGGGGACCTATGATCCGAAAGATGTTCCGAATTATATCTTGTTTTATAATGACGAAAAGTTGGAAGAGCGTGTTCAGCGTATGCAAGGATATTTTCCTTCGCTAACCTACTGCACGCGCATTGAGCCAGGTTGGTTTGATATTTTATTGAATCGTTTGAATCCGAAAAATTCTTTAGAGACCGTCACGATATATAAAATGAAGTAGTTTTTTGTAATTCGAAAATATCGAAATACAAAATTATAGAGATATCGTGGTCCATATTTTTGGTTGATAAACATTAACCAAAATAAAATTCAATGAAAAACTATTTAATTCTCATCGCAGCTCTTGTGCTGACATTGGCGTCTTGTACGATTGAAAAAAGACATTATCGCAATGGATATCATATAGAATGGAAAGGGCGTAATGAAACTGCGGAGCTTGTTAAATCAAATAAACAAGTAGATACAGAAGTTGAAGCTGAAACAATGACAACTGTGGAATCTTCAGCTGTCACAACTAGTCAAATCGAATCATTTTCCGAGAAGGATGTTTTGGAGAACACTTCTAGTGAAGTTTCGAAACCAGCTGTGCATGTTGTTGCTAAGCGTAAGGTGTCTAAGTTAGCTGTGAATACTGCGACTAATCCAGTATTTCAAGCCATTACAAAACATTTACCTGTAAGCTCAAAAGCGAAGGCTAAGATGGCTGCGAGCGGAGAAGGTTGGCATTGGGGAACCACCGCTATGACAGTAACCTTGGGCTTGATAGTTTTAAGTTATGTCCTATTCGGATTTGGATTTTTCTTAGAATTGGCGATGTTAATTTTTGGCATTATCGGCTGGAGTGGATCGAATAAAAATGGAAACAGTGGAAGGGGTTGGGCGGTTGCTGGGACGGTACTAGCAGCGATCAGTATTTTCTTGTCGCTACTGTTATTGCTTGTGTTTGCAGCTTTGGTGTTGTAGATTTAAAATGAAAGTCATAGAAAAATCCATTGGTTAATATCGCATTAACTAATGGATTTTTTGTTTGTATCACTCAAAAATTATATTTTTTTTGTTTCTTTACACCAGGGCTATTGAGTCTCAATTAAACTAACTCATACATTTTTTATGAAACAAAAATTTTCTTTATTAGTGATGATTTGCCTTATGAGCTTTTCATCTTTTTCACAGTTTTCTATCCAATGGGGTTCTGAACAGAAGTCAGGTTATTCTGGGCAAGATGTAATTGGTTTTGATGGGACAAATTATTTTATTGCTACTTATAACCAGCCAACAAATCCGTTATTCCCAAGAACTTACCAGCTTTCATCTTTCGATATGAAAATGACTGAAAAGTTAAATGTGGATTTCAAACTTCCTAAGAAAGAAGACAGAAAGCTTAGCAGCTTTCAATTGATTGGTGATAAATTGATTGCTTTTTCAACGAAAAAAGAAGACAAAACATATAGTATTTACTGGCAGGAAGTACCAAAAGGGTCTTTGGACGCTAATGGTAAGGCAATGAAAATTGCCGATATCCCTTTTGAAAAGAAAAGAGATCCGGGAAATATTTACACATTGCGATCTGATGACGGAAGCAAAGTAGCTGTTATTCTAGAGAATGCTAGAGACAAAGGAGAGAATGCTCGACTCAGTGTTGTAGTATTGAATAGTGACATGGAGACTTTGTGGAGCACCGAGGGTATTGATTTGCCATATCTCGAGGATAAATTTGGTATTGAGGGTGGAAGCGTAGATAATGATGGAAATGTTTATGTTCAAGGCAAGCGCTATGCTGAAGGAAAAATGTCAATGAAAAAAGGCAATTTAGAGTACACTTTTCATATCCTTCAGATCAAGAATGGCGGAAAAAATATAACAGATCAGCAGGTTAAAGTAGAAGACGTTTACCTTTCAAGCGTTACGTTTTCGGAACATCAAGGTAAAATGCGTTTGATTGGTTTATACTCTACCAAAAAATCCATGAATGCTGCTGGTATTTTAACGCTTTCGCTTGATAAAGCTACTGGCCAATTGGCTGTACTAAATAAGCATGAGTTTGATACGGATATGTTCAAAGAATTTTTGACTGAGAAGCAGCAAAAGAAAGTAGAGAGAAAGGAAGAAAAAGGTAAGGATGTAGAGCCATTCAAATATGATATTAAGAATATTGTTTACAGTGCGGATGGAAGCTATAAAGTTGTTGCCGAGCAGTGGTATGTTTATACAAGAACGTATACAGTCTCTACAAGTAATGGCGGAACAACAACAAGAACCGTTACTATGTATGCCTACAACGACATAGTTATAAGCAAGTTTAATAGCGATAGTCAGCATCAGTGGTCGACTGCGATCCACAAGAAGCAATTAAGTCAAGATGATGGCGGCTATGCATTGGGATATGCTCTTTTTGTAGATGGAGAGGATTTGTATTTTATCTATAATGACAATATAAAGAATACAGGCAAGTTTGATCCATCAAAATGGTTAACCTATGCACCAAGTGCGAAAAAAGGTATTGTTGTTTATACCAAGGTGGATGAAAACGGTGAAACAGTGAAGAAAGAACTATTTTCTTCAAAAGAACTGGGAATGATTGCAGTGCCAAAGATCTTTACGACTATCAGTGATGATTCGATGGTCGCTTATGTAAGAAAAGGACGCAAATCACAATTCGGCGTAATGAAAAAGAAGTAATTATTATTTCTATATACTCTCAGAGGTCTCCCAGGTGGAGACCTCTGTTTTTTTCCAGAGGCGTGGATTTTCTAGTAGGGAGAGGGCAATCGACTGATTGATTTCGGTGACCGGTAATTTTTCTAAATAATATAAAAGTTCATCGAGATTGGTGACGGGCACTTCGTATGGCGCGAAACCAAAACCTTGAAACAATCCTTTCTCGATATAGATGAATGCAACTTCGCCTTTCGCTTTTCCTTGTTTGTGAAGAACGAAGCTGGCTTGTTCTTTTTTTAATGTTTCTAATGCGTCGAAGAGGATGTTGTTATGTTCATCAATTTCTGGCCATTCTTTTTTTTCAAGACCTGTATCGAGTCCGATGAGTCTTAGGTCGATGTTGAATCGCTCAGTAGTTTCGATGAGCCAATTTCTTGCTTGAATAGAAGAGGTGAATGATTGAATAATATTCGAGGCGTATTTGCCTTTATGCACAGCAAGCCTTAAATATCCACGTTGGTCTTCGTAGGATATAATGTTATAGTAATTGGTCTTCGCCTTTTGTGCGCGATTGTATGGAGGCCAATGCTTGCGGATTTCAGAATCTTCTAATAAAAGAGCAAGAGTTTCATCTCCCGTTTCACGAAAATCAATTTGATGAATATCACGAATGAAGCCTTGAAGTTTTGCAGTGTTGAGTGGACCAGCAAAGTGAGAGCGCACACGCTTTTTGATATTCTTTGCCTTTCCTATGTAAATGGGCTTGCCCTGTTGGTTGAGGAAATAGTACACACCGGTGCGTTCTGGAAGTTTATCATACTCTGCGCGGTCGATGTGCTGTGGAAGAAAATTTTCAGTTGTTGTTCTTCCCATTAATTTTTGTACTACCTCGAAGTCTACATTCGCAAGGCATTTGTAGAATAGAGAAGTGGTAGCTCTTGCATCTCCCAATGCTCTGTGAGGCGCGTCATTGATGATTTGCAAATCGCGACAAATATTTCCAAGACCGTATGATCGCATGCCAGGAAAGGCTTTGCGCGCGAGTTTGATAGTACAGAGTTTGGGTGGATTAAAAGTCATTCCAAGCGCTTCGAATTCTGCTTTGAAAAAACTGAAATCGAAATTCACATTGTGTGCAACAAATACGGCATCCTTGAAAATGTCGGCGATATCTTCTGCTATTTGTGAAAATGATGGAGCGCCCGCCAACATGTGGGTTTGTATGCCTGTGAGCGCAGTAATAAATGGCGGCAGCGAAATACCGGGGTTGAGAAGTGTATGAAACTCTTCGATGATTTTATCATCCTCAACAACACAAATACCGATTTCGATTATGCTGTTTCCTGAAGCATAACTACCAGTGGTTTCAATATCTGTGATGGCAAATTTCAATGTTATAAAGTGAAAGAAGCCATGAGTGTTTTATTCCATCCCGTGGTTGAGTAGTTGAACATCTTCATCGTATCACGGCTGGTCATAAAACTGATATCGAACGTGTATTTATCCTTGATAAAAAACTCAAGTCCAAGCGCGCCGTATCCGCCGAATCCAATGCCTGTAGGGCTATTATCGAGCGTCACAAATTGGTTGGGGTTTTGAGCACCGAGGAATAGATCGTATGCATTGCCTTCGATAAAGATTTGGTTTTTTTCTACTTGTGTTCCGAGCATGCTGGCGCCAAGTTGGTAGTACCAATTCATTCCTTCATTGATGAATACACCGCCGCGGTATCCGAGGTTGGCGCTGAATCGTTGTTCGCTGCCGGTGATATCATAGGTGCGAATATCTTGTTGTGCGTTTTGTTGTGCGCCTGTTCCTACGAAACGAAGGGTAAAGACATCTAAAGCTTTTAGGCGGACTGTATTGAAGTTGAAAACGAGAGCGTGATCTTTTCCCCAATTGTATTTAATCTGCATACCAACATTAAATGCAGGTGAGTAGCGCATATTTAGCGGGTATGCATCGAGAGGGACTTCCACTCCTGTGGCACCGACGTCTTGAGTGATTTGCTGCCAAGTTTGTAGAAATGTGTTGGGGTCGATACGCTCGGCGATGGTGTAACATCTCACGCCATCTGGACGATTGAGGTCGCCTATTTGACATGTTCCGTTGTAGATGTTGGCGGTAGTTTTTGAAGCGAAGTAGCTACCAATGTTGAGACCTATGCTGATGCCCGTGAAAGGGTCTTCCTTTTCTTCTTCCTCGTCCGTTAGTTCAACGGTTTCGTCTGTGGTTTCTTCATCACTTGATCTTCTGCTCTGCGCGTTGAGTTGAACGAAAGAAGTGCATAGCACGAACATTAGTAAAACTTTCTTCATTGACATCGTATTTCTACAAAAGTAGGGAAATAAAAAAAGCCCTCGAAGAGGGCTTTTAGATTTGCTTTAGTGACACCGTAGGGAGTCGAACCCCAAACCTTCTGATCCGTAGTCAGATGCTCTATCCAATTGAGCTACGGTGCCATTTGCATTAAGCGGGCGCAAATATACAGTTTTTTTTAAAATAACCTATTTTTTCATCAATTTCAACTCAGTGAAGTCAAAATCAGGGTTTTCCACGAATACTCTGAGTTCTTCCACCTTTCCTTGAGCGTTGATGACGAAGCTCACATCGCCGGGCGGGAGCATCATTTGAGTGGTCCAGTTCAATTTAAACGTATCTAGGTGCCAATGGCTCAATTTTCCCTTAAATAATGCTGTTGGCTTAAAGTCGATCGAAAGTTCGCCAGAGGGCTCTATTTTGACCTCTACGTCGCCATACATTGGGCTAGAATAGGTGCCCACATATTCTTGAAGTGGTAAACTAGGTTTGGTTTCTTTCAAGCGTTTGGTTTCTGCCTCGATTTTCGCTTGAGCAGCACCTGCCTCATCTGATTTTTTAAATTCTAGAAATATTGCCGGCCAGTCTTTTCCTGAAGACACATTTAGGAATTCATCGAGGACAGAAAAAGTCAAACATGATGGAAGGCTATTGATGTTGTTTGTCAAGATCACGAATCCAAGATTTTTTTCAGGAACTAAAACAGTTTTTGAAATCATTCCATCATAACCACCTCCATGGCTCACCACTTTTGCTCCACCATATTCCATTAATTCCCAACCGAGGCCATAGCCATTGAAATGACGGGACGGCATATTTTCTCTCTGCCATGCTCCGACAGGTTTAGGTGTAATATTTTCCCACATTTCAAAAGTGCGAGCTGCGCTCCAATATTTTTTTCCTTCCAAGGTTCCTTTTCCCAATTGAAGTCTGATCCATTGTGATACGTTCATCACCGAAGCATTGATGCTTCCCGCCGGGCCAATATTATCCCAATCGACATAATCAATAGGAACATTTTTTCCGTTGACCTCATTGTGAGGAGTTGCGATGTCTTGACCTGGCTTGAAATCTTTGATGCTTGTATTAGCATTGGTCATAGCAAGCGGCGCGAAGAATTTTTCGCGAATGAATTCGTCCCATGTTTTTCCAGTTACAACAGGAATGATTTCTCCTGCGGCTAGAAACATAATGTTTGAATAGCCATAACTCTCTCTGAATCCATAGACGGGCTCGAGATATTTGGCGCGCTTGATAATTTCTTCTCGCGAGTGTGTAGTGCCATACCAAATGAGGTCTCCAGAGAATGTAGCAAGACCAGAGCGATGGCAAAGAAGATCGCGAATAGTCATTTCACTGGTTACATATGGAGAGTAGAGTTCGAAGTATGGGAGATATGTTTTCACTTTATCTGACCATTTTATTTTTCCCTCATCCACAAGAATGGCGAGCGCAGCGGCAGTGAAAGCCTTCGAATTGCTTGCAATCGCAAAAGAAGAGTTTTCGGTAACAGGCTCGTTGGTGGAAGTATTTTTTGTTCCATATCCTTTTGCAAAAATGACTTTGTCATCTTTCACAATCGCAATGGCCATTCCAGGAACATTGAAGTCTGTGAGTGCTTTTTGAAAAGTCGCATCAAGTTTTTTTATCGCTGCAAGATCTTGTTTACTCTGCGCGTTAGCTCCCACAGAGATGAATGCCAGAAGAAGGATGATAAGGTAATTTGTTTTCATGGACGCAAGATAATGCTGCGCGGCCCTTCGATACAATCCCTGCGGGATTTACTCAGGGACCTCGCGCACGATTGACCTTACATTATTTAATAGATTCGGAATCCTTTCGGATTCCTTTTGTGATTCTTTTGGAATCCTTTCGGATTCCTTTTGCTACTCTTTCGGAATCCTTTCGGATTCCTTTTGTGATTCTGTTGGAATCCTTTCGGATTCCTTCTGTGAATCATTTGGAATCTTATTGGATTTTGTTGGATTGTTTGTTTGAAATTTTTTTTTGGCTAGTTCTAATAGTTCTTCTTGATTGTTTTCAATTAATGCAATCTTTTTTTTTCGGGACCATTTTTTTACTTGTTGTTCTCTTCTAAAAGCAGAGCTTATTGAAGTGTGTTTTTCTGCCAAGACTAGCTTTACGGGAAGATTTTTTTTGGTGTAATTGGCGCCTTCACCTGCGTTGTGTTCGGCAATTCTTTTATCTAAAGAGTGTGTGCTTCCTACATAGAGGCCACCATTAGCGCACACGAGAATGTACATGTAAGCCATTTTTGATTCAAAGATCATTATCTCGAATCAATTGAGAACGAAAGAAACTATTCTGTTTAATGATAGAATAAAACAGGAATATTCACGATTAAACTTAGCTGTATTCGTACACGAGATTTCGTTATTAACGTTAGTCGTACGCGAGATGGTTTAGTGTATTTCGTAATTAGCCTTATTCTTACGCGAGGTGCCTGAGTAGCTTCCGAAGGAAGCGTATCGAAGGCACCGGGCAGTTTTCAACGAGGTTTTATACTGGGTTAATTTTCAGTCGCTTTATCATCTACTCATAGTTAATAAGTAAGTAAGTGGTAAAGTTGGCTTAATATTTAGAAGTCTAATTTTATGAAGCCCGATTAATGGTCTCCGTCAACGGAGGGAGGCCGATAAGGGAAATTACAGTTACACGCTTAATACCTAACGGCTTATGCCTACACCGCGCAAAGTAAAAAAGATCTACGTGCTAGACACGTCTGTGCTGTTACACGATCACAACTGTATCAACAGTTTTGAAGACAATCTTGTCGCTATTCCTATCACTGTATTGGAAGAGTTGGACAAGTTTAAAGTGGGTAACGATATCAAAAATTTCGAGGCGCGTGAGTGCATTCGAATCATTGATCGACTTTCCGAAAATCATTCTCTACAAGCTTGGATTCCGCTGCACAATGGTGCAGGAGGAAAGCTTAAAATCATTTTAAATTCTTCTGAAAATCTCACTGCAGATGCGGAGCGTATTTTCAATGATAAAAAGAATGACCACAAAATTCTGAACGCTGCTCTTCAACTTCAACAAGAAGAAAAGAAGTCGAAGGTGGTGATGGTGACTAAGGACATCAACTTGCGATTAAAAGCGAAGGCGCTTGATTTACCTGCTGAAGATTACAAAACGGGCAAGGTGAAGGATAGCATGATGATGTATAGCGGTATGTCATTGATCGAAGATGTAGAAAGTGAATTCATTCGTAAATTGTATCAAGACGGTGAATCGAAAAAATTGACCGTGCTTGGTAAGGAAAAAATGAGCAATCATTTTTATATCCTTCGCAACGGTCAATCTTCTGCATTGACTTATTATAATGGAAAAGAAAAATCGCTTCAGCGTGTCGATAAAGTGTATGCATATGGTATCAAGCCTAAGAATGCAGAACAGGCATTTGCGATGCACGCGATTTTGAATCCTGAAATTCGTTTGGTTACTATTAGTGGTGTTGCGGGAACAGGAAAGACCTTGCTCGCATTGGCAGGTTCTTTAGAATTAAAGAATACTTACGATCAATTATTCTTAGCGCGTCCGATCGTTCCACTTTCGAATAAAGAGATTGGATTTTTGCCTGGAGATGCGGAAGAGAAGGTGAATCCTTATATGCAGCCGCTTTGGGATAATTTGAATTTCATCAAAAATCAATTTGGTGAAAATGAGAAGAAGCGCAAGGCGATTGATGAGATGCAGGCTGCAGGAAAAATTACAATTTGTCCGCTTGCGTTTATTCGAGGTCGAAGCTTGTCGAATTGCATCATGATTGTGGATGAGGCGCAGAACTTGACACCGCATGAAGTAAAGACCATCATTACACGTGCTGGAGAGAATACAAAAATCATTTTGACGGGCGACGTTCGTCAGATTGATACACCGTATCTCGATGAGCAGAGTAATGGATTATCGTTCGTTATTGAGCGCTTAAAAGGTCAGGACTTGTATTGTCACGTGACGCTTGAAAAAGGCGAGCGAAGCGAGCTTGCTAATTTGGCGAATGAGTTGTTGTAATTAATCAATCAATCACTTTTCTCATCCAATGCACGTCGTGCCATTGGTTGAATTTATATCCGACTTCGGGAAAAGTGGCGAATGAAATAAATCCACAAGCAGCGTGGAATGCGACACTCTTATCGTTTGGTAAAGTGATCACAGCGAATGCTTGATGGAGTTCCAGTTTTTTTAGCTCTTCGAAAAGTTGGTCGTAAAGTTTTTTTGCGACCCCTTTTCGTTGCGCATCATTGGCTACATAGACGCTTGTTTCAACACAGTACTTGTATGCCTCGCGTTCGCGATAGGTAGATGCATACGCATAGCCGATAACTTTGCCTTTCTCTTCGGCAACCAACCATGGATACTTGGAAGTATAGTTTTTAATTCGCTCTTGAAATTCTTCTACTGATGGAAGCTTGATTTCAAACGAAACCACATTTTCCAAAACGTATGGAGCATAAATGCCGAGCATTTGCTCGGCATCTTGCAGTTGAACATGTCTTAATTGGATCATCGTCTAATTACTTTCTCGACGTATCGACCATTGCTGGTGTGAACATCGATGATGTATGTTCCCATCGCAGCTGGAAGGTTGATTTGAGTGCGAATCATATTAACACGTCGCGTCTCGATGAGTTGACCTTGTAGATTGTAAATTCTAATTTCTTTGATGGTATCCTTTCCTCCATTCACGGTGATCATACCGTTCATTGTTGGGTTTGGACCTACCGAGAATCTATTAGCTTCGAGATCAGCGACACCTACAATGATAGAAGTTTCTTCAGCCATTGCCATTTGCACCGGTGCTGGACCGGCTTCCCAATACATGCTTTCGAATGCATTGATGACATCGTTTTCAACGCCGAACATTTCTTCTACCCAACGAGGAGGAACCGCTTGGAACATGATCTTAGCACGCACTGTTACGTTGCCGTTAACTCCTGTTACAGGAATATGGAAACGTACTTCATCAGTACCAGTTCCCTCAGCGCCACCGATCTTATTGAAGTTAGGATCCGTTGCAGCTGCTCCAACGATCATAGTCGTGTCGTAAGCACTGTGCAACGTGCTAAATCCAAGTGGTACAAGACGGTTGTCTTTCAACATTTCGTCTGCTCTTTCTAGAACAGTCGTTGGGTTTCCGTTGACATCGCCCATCACCATCTCATAGATCTGCACTTGTTCTTCTGATGTGATTAGGTCGTGGTGTGGTTCGAAAGGCAAGTCATTGCCATAAACTTCGAATGGGCTGTCGATGGCTGGTTTACCGCTATGGAAGATGGTGTTGCCTTCTTCATCGATCATTTCGAATTCTAGGTAAGCTCTTCTTGCTGGATATCCGCTTGGCAATTTATGACCAGATAGGTTTGTAATGCGCACGCTATATCTTGCGGTATCACCATCTACTTCTCCAGGTGTGATTTCGATGGTTGCTGTTTCGTTTTGGAGTTGATTTAATGTGCGATCGATAACCGTGTTGAAGTTGTCCGTTGTAGCAGTCACTCCAAGTTGTTCAGCATTGTCTCTCATGAGGCCAAGCATGAATGTATTTCCACCTACTAACCAGTGTTGACCGAAAGGTTGACGTCCTGGGAGGAATGCGTAGCCAGATGCTATCACAATAGGTTCTTCGACACGTGGCATGTGGCAACCTTGACATTCTTTACGTTGCGGAGTATCAGTGTTGTAAACTGAATTGAGCCATTCGTGATAGGTCGCTTGTTCGATGAAGGTATTACCAGTGGCATTTCCTTCGAGGTCTGCAGTATTTGTAACCAACGAGTGGCAAGCTGCGCACATTTCAGATTTAGCAACTTTGTGGTTTCCTACGGGGGTATAGCCTACGAAAGAAGTCATCGCTGCTTCGAAGATGGGGAAGCTCAACTCTTCAGAAACGTATGGACCCCAAATAGTGTCAGTATGGTAGTGCAATTCTCCAGAGAAGAATTGACCGAGATTATCCATGCGTTGTTGGTGGCATGTACCACAGTTGACGCCATCAAGAGCAATAGAATCTGTTGCTAATTGCTCCATCGAGTAATTTTCTTCACCCATCATGAGGTGCGTATAACGACCAGCAGGCGCATGGCAGCTAGTACATTTATTCACCAATTCCTGCGCGTGTGCAGGGTTTACAGAAGTCTCATGGGCTACTTTGGCTCTCCAAAGTGGATCCTTCGCACTGTTGGCCATCATGGTAGCTCTCCAGTCTTCGGTGGGGCTAATGTGTACCCCTTCAGCGGTCATGTTGGCATTGCCAACTGGGTCAATTCCGTGGCAGCCTGCGCACTTACCACTTCCTGTGAAGTAGCCATTGTCGCCAACAGGAAGTCCTGTCACCGACATCATCATTTGCACTACCTCATCTTGCGAGTGGTATTGCATCGGTTTAGCTTCACGAGAATAGGCTGCAGAAAGCACTAGAACAGCAACTGCACCGATGGAGAGTAGAGTGAGTTTTGGACGTTTTAGTAAAAACGATTTCATGGACTTGTAACTGGTTGGTTTCAAAATTACCCTAGGGGTGTGGCGAATATACATTTAATCGCGAAAAACACCTACCAAACCTCAACTTCTTCAATGATTGGAGCCCCCATTTTATCATTGATCATTTGAATGATTTGGCGCTTGTTGTGGTTGAGTTCTTCTTTCAATACTCCGCTATCCATTTTCAAAACCAAAGTTCTATCGCGAAGCTTGACCTCACGAGTTCGCTTGGAAATCATTGATCCCATCACCTCGTGATAGCATTTAATAATTTCGAGCTCGTTATATTTTTTCGACATTCCAGCATTATCGAGCATCTGTTGGATGATCGCTTTGATGGGAAGGTCGTTGTATTTTCTGGAACTCATTGTTAGAAGGACATTTTAGAAGCAGTACTTTTTTGAATATGAAATGCTTCAAATTTAGCCTCCATTTTTGAGAGTAGGGCGGGGATACGATCGGTGTGAGTATCGGTGATGAATATTTGACCGCGATGATTTTGATGAAGCCATGCTAGGAGATTGCCCACGCGGGTCTCGTCCACCTTGTCATATAAATCATCAAGTAAAAGAATGGGCGTTGCCTCGTTCTCTTGCTTCAGGGTGAGGTATTGCGCCAGTTTGAGGGCAATGAGATATGATTTTTGTTGGCCTTGGCTTGCGAACTTTTTGAGCGGATGACCGTCGAGCAAGAATTCGAGTTCGTCTTTGTGAATTCCAGCGGAAGTTCTTTCGAGGAATTTATCCTTGTCTTTATTTTTCAATAAAAGGTTTTCTAGACTGTCGTTTGCGAGATCGCTTTTGTATTCTAGTGATGCTTGTTCTTTTCCGTTGGAAATGGTTTGGTACATTCCATTGAAAACTGGGATGAATTTTTCAAAAAACTTCAAGCGTTCTTCATAAATGAAAGTGGCGTGTTGTACTAGTTGAAAATCCCATGGCTCTAGCAGTTCAGGAATGTATTTCCCCGATTTTCCAAAAGATTTTAAAAGATTGTTCCTTTGAGAAAGTGCTTGGTTGTAGGCAACAAGATGCTCTAGGTATTTATTTGAATACTGAGAAATGGTGATATCTACAAACTTACGTCGTACCTCACTTCCTTCAAGGATAAGTTCGATGTCATAAGGAGTAATAATTACCGATGGTAAAAAGCCGATGTGTTCAGCGAGTCGGTCGTATTCTTTATGATTTCTCTTGAAAATTTTACGTTGATTTTTTCTCAAAGCGCAGTGCACCATTTCAGGTTGATAGTTGCGCATAAATTCACCAGCGATGCTTCCTTGATCTTCGCCTGATTTGATGTTTTGGCTATCAACAGCATTGAAGTAAGATTTGCAAGAGGTGAGGTAGTGAATGGCATCGAGCAAGTTTGTTTTTCCCTCGCCATTATTACCGAGAAAGCATACTACGGGAGCATCGAAATTGATTTCGATGGATTCATAATTTTTGAATTGAAACAAAGAGAGTTTAGCGATACTCAATGGAGCTTCACGCAGATCGCTCATTACCTCATTCCCATCCTTGGTAGCTGCTGAATATGTTTGCATCTCCTGATTTATTGTTCCTGTGTGCATCTACGATTTGGCGATACACTCTGTCTAATTCTTTTTGTTCGTTCTCTCCGGGGTCTAGCACTGTTGTGTTCGAGGGTTCCCATACATCTGGAGACCACAAAGATCCATCATTTGGTATTACGAAAACAGTACCTCGCCAATCAAGTTCTCCTTTTCTTTTGAACTTTAGATAAATCGCTTTGTACTCCTTGCCTTTGATGGTTTTGATGTGTTCACCGAGCAGTTCTACCTTCTCCACTTTTCCTTTATTGTCATATTTTCCTTCATATCTCTTCTCTGCATATAAGACCACGAGTGAATCCGTATTGGCCCAATCAGACTTTAGCAGATTGGTTGATTTGAGGTCGTACAATGTTGCATAAAGTGGGAGGCGGTATTCTTTTTCCTTACCGATGAATTCAATGATAGAATCAGGAGTGCTGATTTTATGATTGACATTGAATTCCATCATGTCAATTAGCAGTTGTCTTTTCTTCGACTTATAGATTTTATCGAAGAAAGCTTTCACTTCAGGTTTTGATCTGGAAGGTTGAAGAATGCGGCAGTAATTGATGAGCGGCGTTGTATTAAAGTTATAGGATTTTTCTTCTGTCCCGTTTACGCGTTTCAATTCATTTTTTGCCTCGAGTAGCACTTGGTTCAAGTAAGGTTGAACAAGCGTGTTTGATACCGCAGAGCTATCCACAAGTAAGGCGAGAATGGAGTAGGTGGGGTCTTCATACTCTTGTAGTGAAACGAGCGACATCGCTTCAGGAAAAAGAAGTTTTGCTAGCTCAAGGCTGTCTTTGAGCGTGTAAAGAGGATTAGAAGTGACACTCTTTCCTCCAATGGGAGGTTCATCGAGCATCAGTTTTTTCATCAACAGCGTAGCGTCTTTTGTATTCATCCAGCCGAGGTTTTGGAGAATACGATTTTGCATCGTTGCACTGTCAGCGTTTATATAATATTCTTGTTGCAAAAAGTCGAGGTTGGTTTTGCTGGTATCTCTCCAAAGTTCCATTAACATAGAAGATTTGATTTCTTCCACTTCTTTTTTATCCTCGAGAGAAGGCAGTTTTTTTAGAAGTTGTCTGAGTTTTTCGGCGTTGCGTTCGTGTATCCAAACCTCGTCTACCAATTGCACGGCATTCTTTTGTGTGGTGCTGTCTGTGCTGTAAAGATCTGCGATGAATTGAGCGCCTGCATCATCGAAAATGCTTCTTGTAAAAACAGTGTCTTTTGGAATGAATGAGTTGAATGCTTTGGTAATAAATGGACTCGGCCCGTCCAATGTGTCGATGCTTGTACTCAGTGTGTAAACTGTTGAGTTGTGTAGTTCAACGAGATACATGATCGCTCTTGTAGATGCCGTGTCCGTAGCGAGATACTCCATTCGCAATCCTTTTGGTGTCTTTTTTAATGACTTTTGCTTCAAGATGAGCTCACCCTCTTTATCGAGTCTTTCTTCAATGTTTTTGAAAAAAGTAGTGGAGTCTTTTTCTTGATAATATTTTCCATGACGATTCATTTTTACCAAAATACTTTCTGGTGAAAATGGCGGTTGAATACGGATGCGTTCGCGCACTCCTTCCGCTTCATTGACCTCATCATCCGATTGCCAATTGAAACCGTAGTTAGAGTTCTTTTGGAATTTATTTAGATCATAAGGAATCTCCATTTGGAAGTGGAGAAGTGTATCGTTGTAAGTATAAAAATTACTGTACTCGGGAAGGTCAAGTTTGATCGACTCAAAGAAATTATTTGCGGCAACAGAATCTTTCACATTGACAATAAATGCGTAGTTTGAAAGATTGTGTTTCATGAAATGTGCCCAGATGATATCGTTGTTTTTTGCGCGATACTTTCCGAATCTGGAAGGGTGTTTATCGAGCGAGGCATTTTTTTCTTCGATAACATCCAACTCTCCATCTTCTACGAAGTGGTAAGCGATGTATTCATTGAGATAGTCACTTTCATCTATATAAAACGACTCACTTTCAGGGATGCGGTAGATGCTGTAGTAGTTGCCAGATGCTTGGTGCGAGGACGTTACTTCGAGTTGAGAACTTGCTGAAAATTCGCTTTCACTTACGTAGTAAGATATCACCCCTGGAATATTTGCTTGAACTGATTTGTCGGGGGAAATCCAACGTTTATTGTCTCCAATTTTCAGGTCATAATTTACATTGATGGATTCGAAAAATTCATTTCCAAATCCTTTGCTCACCTTATCTCCGCCGGCGGATAATTTGAAAATAAAAATTTCTTCTGGTGTACAGATGATTTTTCTACGCTGGCTATCACCGCGTCTATTGACGTTTACAATATCCACAGACGGATATCCTTTATACGAACCACGCTTGATTGACTTTATATCACCTGGTATTGATTCGTATAAAATACTATCGATCGAAGAGCTGATGTAATTGACGTCTTGCTTAAGGCTGCCGCCGTATGTTTTGATGCGGTAGAATACAAAGTTTGCACCGTTGGGAATATCCATTGCCAACCAGCCTGCACCGGAGGTACCACTGCCAATAGGGTAGACTTTTGTCGGAGCATTGAAACTCACTACTTGGTCGTTAGTAGCGAAGGATGAATATGTCCTTTTGAAAGTGAGTTTGTCCAGCTTTGCACGTCGTTTAGCGTCACGTGTTCCTTTGTCGAGGGCCTTCACTGTGTAGCCCATGCTCCGCAGCATTTCAATCACTCCATCTTTTCCTGGAAGGTGCGCACAGCCCATTCCGGCGAAGATGGTTTCTCCTTTTTTCGAAACCGAATCAATGGTGTTTACAAAGACTTTATTTCGTTCAATGAGGATGTAATCATTGAAGGATTTGCTATTGGTGTTTTGACTGATGCTATCTATGAGGTCAAGGTCTTGTCTTCTATATGCGGGTTCAATTTGAGATTGTAGCTCGATTAATTTCTTACGATCTTTTTCATCAAAGCTCTTTTTTGTTTTTGAATTCAATTCTGCTTTGCGAGCGAGCTGTCCGTATAACGTACTTTGATCATAGGTTTCTAAACCGATGGTTTTCTTTCCTAGTTTTTTTCCTGTTTGATAGATGTACATGTCCAACCATGTATTCTCTTCAAAGTCGGCGCTAGAGCCATATTCCTCGAATCGGAAAAGCATATAGTTGAGCAGGGGAGGTTCGAATGCAAGAATGTTTTTTACTTTTTCTTGAAGATCGTTTGGATGTTTGAAAGCGTTTTGTAGCGGGGGGGCTATTTCCCAACCCTCTTCATCATCTTCCATGCGCATGTTGCTCATTTGGCCAAACCCGTTTTCATCAAACATAGCCGCCAACCATTTTTCTGGTTCGAGTTCGAGAGCAACGATATCTACATTTTGAATGGCATCATAAAAAGGGTCACCTAATTGGAAGACCAACTTTTCACTGACGTGCATAGTGCCATATAAATAGGACGGTTTTGTGAGGCCGTTTCCAGAAACTTCCCAAAGGAGACTTTGATATTTCTTTTGAGCAGATAGAGAAAAACTAAAGAGTAGAAGGAAGCCAACAACACCGATCGAACGCAATATTTTCATATAAGAAGTATGTTTTACGAAGATAATAAAGGAAAGGGAAACTTGGAAAATAGGTAGGAATATCGCAAAACTAAATATTTGGAGTTGATTATCAGTGGTTTAAATACAAATTAGGACGAATGAGAAATCCTGTTATTTTTGCATCCACAAATTTTTGACCTATGGCCAAGCAAACAACTGATGATACTATCTTGAATGTTCAAGAAGTGTATGGAAAAGCAGAATCATTTATGGATAAAAACCGCAAGCCACTTTTGGTGGGTGGTGGTATTATAATAGCTGCTATTGTAGGATTCTTCGCTTATCAGTTTTTATATAAAGCTCCAAAAGAGAAAGAAGCTGCCAACGCAAGTTGGAGAGCTTTCCAATTCCAAGAAATCGATTCAGCTGCTGTTGCATTGAACGGTGCTGCTGACTTTGCAGGATTTGAAGAAATCGCTAATAAGTATAGCGGAACGAAGACTGGTAAAATTGCTCACTACTGGTGCGGTATCAACTACCGTGATATGGGTGAATATGAAAAGGCTCTTGAGCACTTCAAGCAAGCAGACTTTGATGATGAAGCATTGGGTGTGATCTCTATGGGTAACGTAGGTGATATGTATGTTCAATTGGGCAACAACGAAGAAGGTGCTGCATGGTTGGATAAGGCAGCTAAGAAAGCTGGTTCATCTGCAGGTCGCAACTACCTTGCTCCACAATACATTTTGAAAGCTTCTAAAGTTTATATGGAATTGGGTCAGGATGATAGAGCTATCTCATTATTGAAAGACTTAACAGACAATTACGATAACAAATCGCAAGAGTGGGGAGAAGGCACACGTCTTCTTGCTATGTTGAAAGCGAAGAAGTCATAAGATGTCTACAGCGAATTTATCTTTATTTGATAAGAACCAACTTCCCGATGCACAGAGTATGCGCATCGGGATTGTTGTTTCTGAGTGGAACAGTGATATCACTGACAACCTACTTAGAGGGGCTGTAGAGACCCTTACAGATTGCGGCGTTCGCCTCGATTATCTCAAAATTGTTCATGTTCCAGGAAGCTATGAATTGCCGTCAGGGGCGCAGATGCTTATGGAAAATACTTCTGTCGAATGTGTGATCTGCTTAGGCAGTGTTATTCGCGGAGAAACACCTCATTTCGAATTCGTGTGCAATGCGGTAGCACAAGGTGTGAAGGATGTATCCTTGATGTACAAGAAGCCAGTTATTTTTGGTGTGCTCACCGATAACACCGTAGATCAGTCGAGAGCACGTTCGGGCGGTAATCTCGGAAATAAGGGCGTAGAAGCAGCGGTGACTGCAATTAAGATGGTAGGGTTAAAAAGACAATTGGAAGCGTTTTAAAGCGCGCTAATGATTAGATACGCTCTACTTTCTCCATACGCTCGTCGAGCAATTCTTCTTTTCCTTTTCTAGTTAGATTGTATCCCACTCCACTTTTGTTGAGAATGTACCCGTTGAGATACAAATGTGCGATGCGCTCTCCAAGTTGAGCAGTGTGATTGTCCCTCGCATCATCGCGCTCAATGCGCGTCCAATAATTTGCTTCTAGTTGCGAAAGTTTGATAAGTTGATTCTTATTATTCTTCTTGTAAGTGTAGATAATGTCCAATAAGATATAATCGTATTTGTCAAGAAGTCTTTGCATAAAGAACAAAAGATTATTGAGTTAGAGTGGTCAAAGGTTGATGACACAAAATAATTACCTTCCTTTGAATCTTTCTTCATAAAAGGGAAGAGATTTGTTGACAAATTGCAAACATTCAAAACATCGTTCAAATAAGTGAGCAGCATTTATAAAATATTACATACCGCAGATTGGCATTTAGGAAAGCGATTGATGGACTATTCACGTTTGGAAGAACAGCGTGAAATTATGGATGAATTGGTAGAGATAGCAGATCGTGAAAGTGTTGATGCTGTAGTGATTGCGGGCGATCTCTTCGATGTGTTTCATCCTTCGCATGAAGCACAAGAACTGTTTTATAAAACACTTTATAGACTTTCAAAAAATGGACAACGTCCTGTAATTGCTATTGCAGGAAATCATGATAGTCATGCGTTGATCGAAGCACCGCTTCCATTAGCGAAAGAGTTGGGGATTATTTTACTCGGCGCCAATCAGCAAGAAATAGCACCGATGACAAACGCAGCGGGAATAGAAATTTCTGCTCCAGAAAATGGTGTGGTTATTTTGAGGTATCCTGACGGACGCCCGCCAATGGTGCTGCTTACAGCGCCTTATGCCAATGAAATGCTTTTGAAAATTTATCTTGGAAATGAAGAACGCGAAGATGAGTTGCGTGAATTACTTCGAGATAAATGGAATCAATTAGCACAAAAATATTTTACGTCAGATTCTATCAATGTCTTTATCGGACACTTCTTTTTCATGAAGGAAGGAGGAACGCAAGAGGATGAGCCAGAGGGCGAACGTTCTATTCTTCATATCGGTGGAGCTCAGGCAATGTACACCGACCATCTTCCGGATGGCTTGCATTATGCGGCATTGGGACACCTTCATCGCTATCAAATTGTAGACGATAGAAGATTCCCTGTGGTTTATTCGAGTGCGTTGCTCAATTATAGTTTCAGTGAGGCAGGCCAGGAAAAATATGGCGTGATCGTTTCACTGGGAAAGGAGACAGCGCTTCAACCGATTGCATTGGAGCGAGGATTCAAATTACATCGTGTTGAGTTTTCAGTGTTGCAAGATGCATTGGATTGGTTGGCCGCCAATCAGAATACGTATGTTGAATTGACTTTTGTGACGGACGACTCATTAGATGCGGCAACTCGCAAAGCGTTGATGACCGCTCATGAGAGGATTGTTCATCTTATTCCAAAGCGTAGAAATCAAGAGGCGCAAGATGGAAGTCGCATCAAGGCTGAAGACTTGCAATTGGATGTTCCGAGTTTGTTTGAGAAATTTTATGCTCAGCAAAATAATGGGATGCCACCAAATGAAGAATTGATGGAACTGTTGAAAGAGGTGATGACAAAAGGAGGTGAAGAATGATTCCGTTGAAGTTATCTATTGAAGGATTGTATTCTTATCGTGAGAAGCAAGAGATTGATTTTGAAAAATTGACAAGCGCTGGTTTGTTCGGCATTTTCGGTGCTGTGGGCAGTGGCAAGTCTAGTATTCTAGAAGCCATGATGATCGCGCTTTACGGAGAGTCTGAGCGTTTAAGCAAAAGAGGAGAGAATATAGGACTGATCAATCTTCAGAGTCAGAAACTCGAAATTCGCTTTGAATATTTGGTTGGAAAAAATGAAGGTGTGCGCTATTTGTCAGTGTACACCCTAAAACGTAAAACGAAAAATTTTGATGAATTAGATCGTGCGGATCTAAAAATATATCAGTGGCAAGAAGATAATTGGGTGCCGAATCCAGCAAAGGATGCGGAGCCTATTCTGGGGATGAAGTTTGATGATTTCAGAAGAACCATCATTATTCCACAAGGAAAGTTTCGAGAGTTTGTTGAATTAAAAGATTCTGAGCGCAATCAAATGTTGCAAGATCTTTTTCAGTTGAACAAGTTTGATTTAGCGCAGCCAGTAAAGACTTTGTCTGGGAGAACGAATGCGGATTTGATTCGAGTGGAAACACAATTAAAAGAACTATCTGACACTTCGCAAGAAACAGAACAGCGATTAAAGGATGAGATAGAAGAACGCTCTGGGGTGATTACCGAGATGGAACGACAATGGGAGGCTGGCCAAAAGCGATTGGTGGCACTTCAATCGTTGGAGGAGCTTCATGAGCAATGGAAGAATTACCAAGCGAAACTTCAAGGACTTCTTCAAGAACAGAAGAACATAGAAACGCTGAGAAAGAACCTTGAAATATATAAGCGCATTACAGCATCGTTTGGTCCGCTTTATTTATCTAAAAAAGACAATGAGCAACGCTTGAAGCGCGCGAATGATTTATTAGCAGATACAACAGAAAAGTTGTCGAAGCTAGAAGCCGAGTGGCCTGCTTTAGAAGCTCGTTTGAAAGAGGCAGAAGAGCTTCATGGTAAACGCGAATCTCGGAGAGAGCGTGTTCAGCATTTGCAGAAAATAATTCAAGGAAATGACTTGAAGCGCGAGCTGAAGAATGCTGATTCGGAGAAGGAAAAATTAAGCGCGCAATTGAAGGAAGTGCTTGATGCCGTGGAGCAGTCGAAGGCAAAGACATTATCCTTCGCACAGTACCTAGCGACCGTGGAGCAACAAATCGATTCGGGCGAGATACGCTTACAATTGGGTCTGGTAGCGACGTCTGGACAGAGCTTTGACAATGAGACGAACAATTTTTCCCAAAAACAAAAAGAAAATACTAGTGAGCTCGAAAAGCTCAAGAAGAATCTTGAAGGCATACTGAGCGAATGGGTCGATGCCGAACACGAGAGTTTGAGTGCATGGGGAGCGCGATTGGAGCGCGAAGAGAAGGAGTGTACAGAACGCAAAGATGAATTGTTGAAACAAGCTGGATTGAGCGCTTTTGTGGCCTTGGTTCAAAATGGCGAAGCATGTCCACTTTGCGGTAGTCTTGAGCATCCTTCTGTTTTTGATGGGAATCATGATGAATTGAAAACGGCAGAGGACGCTTTATTGACGGTTCGAAAGCGCTTGGAAAAATACCGAACGGACATTCGGAAAGTGGATCAATTGCAGACTTCTATTTCTTCTTTAGAAAACGAGATGAAGCGATGGAGCGACGATTTTGAAAAGAAGAAAGAGGCGCATCTACAGTTGATGGAGAAAGTAGTGTCATTGTCTATTTTGAAATGGCAAGACGCGCAACAACGATTGGATCTGAATGCCGCTAAGGATAAGGAGTTGAATAAGTTGAAGGATGATTTGAAACAAGAAGAAAATCATTCTCAAAAACTGCAGGTACAAAAAGAATCCTTGGACAAAAATATCAATGACATTGCTGCACAGATGGCATCCATTCAAGGTAAGATTACTTTGATAGACGCCGAAGTAAACAGTGATAAAGACGACTGGTGGCAGAAGTATTTGACAATGGATAATTCTTCGATTTTGAATGATATTGATAAGGTAGAGAAGAGTATTCATCAAGCAGAAATAGATTGGAAAGAGGCGTCTGATAAGGCTTCCAAGTGTCAATCTGAGATTGCTGCACTATTGGGGACGAAGAATACATTGCAGGAAAATATTCAATCAGAAACGAGTTCACTTGATAAGGTCAACCAAGAATGGGAAAGGCTTTTGGCAGCGGAAGGAATGACTACCGATGCCGTGGTTGACTTGATCAATAGTTCAATGGACGAGGCTGCGATTTCAAAGCAATTGGGCGATTTTGACTCGCAATTGTATGCGACGCGCGTACGTTTGGAAGAGCTTGCAAAGACAGAGGGAATTGAGCAATCGAGCGCTGAAGAGATAGGTAGACTAAAAGAAAGCGTAGTAAAGTTGAAGACAGACGTAGATACATTGAAGGATTCACGAACAGTGGCTCAGGAAGCATTGAAGCGTTTGTTATCGGACCGAGAGAAAGGTGCGGCGTTCATTCTTCAGCGCACCGCATTGGAGAAGCGTTTGGCAAACTTGAGAGAGCTCGAAGTATTATTTAGAGGTCGCGGATTTGTGAGCTATATATCGCATTTCTATTTGCAAGAATTGTGTGCAGCAGCAAATGTTCGTTTTAGAAAATTGACACGTGAGCGCTTGGCGATCGATGTCGATCAAGAAAATAATTTTTACGTCATTGATTATTTGAATGAAGGAAAGCGCCGATTGTTGAAGACCTTATCGGGAGGGCAGACTTTCCAAGCCTCGTTGTGTCTCGCATTAGCGCTTGCTGAGCGGGTAAAAGTGATCAACGAGAGCGAACGAAGTTTCTTCTTCTTGGATGAAGGGTTTGGCGCACTCGATAAAGAGTCGCTTGCTGTCGTGCTCGAGACTATTAAGTCATTGAAGCATGAAAACCGCGTCGTGGGCTTGATCTCACACGTGGAGGAATTGCAACAAGAATTGGACGTGAGTCTTCACGTTCGATTGGACAAAGAAAGAGGAAGCTTGATTCTTACTGAATGATGATCTTCTGAGTAGAAGAGCTATTGCCAGTTGAAACAGTGATAAAGTAGACCCCTGCTTGCCATTCCGAACAATCGAGTTGTTTGTTGAGCATTGGCATATTTTCAATCACAGCTCTTCCCATACTATCCACTACTTTAATGGTAGTGTTCGATGTGAAGTTTCCTGCGAATTGAAGGAGGTCATTTGCAGGGTTAGGGAACACGGTCCACTTCGATAATTCGTTTTCTTCGATAGAAGCAAGAAGGTCGATGGTTTGAACTCCTGACACTATTCCGGCCTGCGTAGTGATTTGAAGAACTGGAACTTTGTGCAGAGGAGATAGCCATTTGTACTCAACAGTGAGAGGTCTTTCGATATTGAATCCGGTGCCGATCAGTTCAATGTATGCGGAGTCCACAGCAGTAATTTCAGAACGCACGCGCACCACATCGAATGTCTCACCATAGATGCTCAATGTGCCATAACCATCTACACTGTTTGTTCTCGTTTGTTCTCCGAAATAAGCACCGAGGGTTGGCACTTCTAACTCGATTGCAGAGAAGCTTGTGCTTTGATCTCCGAAGTCAATTGGTAGCTCGTAAATGACATCTACTGGGTTGGCTTGTGCTCCGACTGGAATTCCATTTAGTGTAGCAGCGAGACCTGTCTGTGCAAAGCGATCAGATCTGTTTTGGAAATAGATGTATGCATCTTCTGCAGTTACGGTTCCCAGATTTACTTGTTCTTGGCCGATGGCATAGTCGCTGTCGTGTTCTGGGTCAAAAGGGTTATTGAAAAAAAGCTGATACGTAAGTGGCGTAGAAGAAATATCAATACAATCGGTATTGGCGCTATTAAGCGGCGTTAGAAAGTCATTGAAATCCCAATTGTAGTTTGCTCCGGTAGCTTCGAGGTCTATCTCAGTAGTAAGGGCAGCATTAACTTGAATGAGTACATCTCCGGCATCAGGTAGGTCAGCGCTGGTAATTTGTACTTGAGCTTTGCTCAATTGAAAAGAAAAGATAGAAGCAGTGAGGAGTAAAATGTATTTCATTCGGCCAAGGGTTTTGGCGAAGATACAATTATTCGCACGTGTTCAAAATACCGCTCGCCATGTTTCCTGGGTCACAGAAATTGAACATGCTCGTGTATTGGCTGAATCTAAACGCTAGAGCATTTCCAGTGTTTGGGACTTGAGCCGGGTTAGAGTTGATCAGTGGAATATCTCTGATAGCAGTGGTACTTCTTGAAGAGAACAATCCAATTCCGTTGCTCACATTGCTGTAAGTTGGACGTTCTTGAACGACACTTGAAGTAGGAGTATTCACTTGAATGTAAGTGAAAAGTTCTTGACCTCCGGCATAGATGATTGTCTCAAAACATTGCGTTTCTGGAGCAGGGGTGAATGTTGGGTCGTAGGTTCCAATTTGATAAACGATGCTTGCATCGTTCGTTAGGGTATTGCCAAGCAAATTAAAGAAGGCTTCACCATCAATGGTGTAAGGAATTCTGTTGCTTTGATTGATATCCTCCTCCGTGAATGATCCACAGAAGTAGTCTACATGCTTGGGTGTTTCAGATATAAGGGTTGTATGAGAAGCGTCGGTGTATTTTTTCTCGATGTAATTAAAGCGAACTACGACCTCATAAAAAGGAGCGCTATCATCGGGGCGGAATGATCTTTCGAGCGTATTAAATTCAAAAGAATTTTCTCCCGTTTTAGTTGCCATTGCAATTGTCAGTCCTTGGCTTGGGGTCAGGTTTACGAATGTGATTTCACTAGGCTGAACCAATGGGGTCGTAGCTTCTACGTCTTCACGATCGAAGAAATCTACCACTAGGCGGTATTCTGCATTTTGATTAAGGCCAGCAGGACGGAAGAAATAAACCGTTTGAAGTGGACCATAGAATATACCGTTGATGCTTTTGTTGGTGATTTCTTTTTCTTGAAGAGGCCATTCATTTGTTTTGTTACCGTCAACATACTCCTCAACGACCAATCTTTTGAATTCTGAAAAATCATATTCCGAGCTATCTCTTACCAATGCGTAATCGAGATTGTTGCCGTCGCCTAAAAATGTACGATTGATTTTAATCCACTGCGTATCTTGAACAGGGTCGAGTAGACCGTATACCACAGTAGTGCTCTTGTAAGGAGCATTCAACTCAACATCCGTTTCGCAGCTCGAGAAAAGAAGTGCTGCGATTGCAAAAGCGAAAAAATATTTCATAATCATCGGTATGATGCAAATATAGGGTACATGGGGTAAACGAAGCCTTCTATTTTTGGCCGATTCTTCCCTTTCTAAGCCAGTTCAGAGAGGAATTTCATAGTGTCAACTCCATCGGCAAAGTCCCAAAGCATGGGGCATTGCGTCTGTCCAAATGGAATATCTGTAAGACTTACAATACATTGTATTTCATTTTCTTTTTCTGATAAAAATGCGCGCAGCTCTTGCTCGTTTTCGTAGTACTCGTAGTAGAGGCTACCCGTTGGTGCAGAAAGGTTTTTATCTTCTTTAAGAATGAGGAAGCCATTTTCGATCAGCTCGTCTTGATTGAGCATCCAAATTGCTTTGATGTAATCGTAATTATTCGCGTACTTGTTGTGATTGACGATAGGGTGAAAAGGATACACCGCTTCGAAGAAACGATTGAGGTCATATCCTTTTGGAACGTAAAGTTTGGTGATGTTTCTGCACCCCAATCCGAAGTAAGCGAAGATATCTTTTCCGAGTTCGGCGAGTTGTTCTTTCGATTCATTCCCGTTCAGAATCGCTACGCTCGTGCGGCTTTGGCGAATAATGTTGGGATATTCCCCAAAGTATTGGTGGAAATAACGCGAAGTATTATTGGTGCCGGTTGCTATGACTGCTTGGAAGTTTTCCATTTTGCCTACAGCAAAGTTGTATTGTTCTGCTATTTCAGGCCAGAACTTCGCAAGAATGATGAGAGAGGCAGGAATGAGGTGTTTGTCATCCGAAGAAAGCTTGATAATGGCCTTGTGTCCGCACAGTAAAGCACACATCACATCATGCCATCCCACCATGGGGATGTTACCAGCACAAATAATGGCAACAGATTTTTGTGGGTTGTTTTCAAGTGCATCAGCGTAGGGCGCAATGAATTTTTCGAGGTTCGCCTCCGTGAGAGCGAGCGACCAAGATTCGATGGCATTTCTGACGTTTTGAGGCGTAAACCAGCCATTGTATTGGAATTCAGAGTCGATGAGGTGCTTGAATCCATCCCATTCTTCTTTCGTGAGACCTGATTCAAACCCAGGCCAGTCAGTGTCTTTAGAGATTTGAGCGAATACCTTTCCGAGTTGAACAAAGGCCGAGATGCGTTGTTTTAAGTCCTGTTTCATTATTTGCGAGCAATGCTTACTTTTGCCGCGAAATTAGTACATCACTCAAAACAACGGAGGAAATAGATATGGCGATTATGATTACAGACGAATGCATCAATTGCGGGGCTTGTGAGCCTGAGTGTCCAAATCATGCCATTTATGAAGGTGGAGCGGAATGGAAGTATTCTGATGGAACTGGTTTGCGCGGGATTATCACTCCTTTGAATCAGAGCACGGAAGTGGATTCAGATGGCAACAATACTCCTGTAAGCATGGATGTGTATTATATCGTTACAGACAAGTGTACCGAGTGCGTTGGTTTCCACGACGAACCACAATGCGCTGCGGTATGTCCCGTAGACTGCTGCGTTGACGATCCAGATCACCGCGAATCTAAAGAGCAGTTGCTAGCGAAGAAAGAGTTTATGCACTTGTAATTTAGTTACTAGTGACTAGATACTAGTGACTAGTTAGTGACTAACGACTAGATACTAGTGACTAGTTAGTGACTAACGACTAGATACTAGTGACTAGTGGTATTGGTCACTTGTCACTTGTCATTTGTAATTTGTCACTTGTCATTTGTAATTTACCACGGTGCCATTTCGGGGTCCATGGGGTAGTATTCTCTTCCGAAGGCTAGGACTTGATTGCACACTTCTAATTCTTCATCATTGTAGTAATGACTGGCGATGGAAAAGATGTGGACGGGATTTGGAATGATGGTACTTCCATAGCGGAAGTTGAGATCTTCAAAATCTTTTCTGAGTGTTTCAACGACTTCATCACCACTGAGGATATTACATTTTTCATAAAGCCAATGCGAAAGAATCTTGCTGTATTCTCCGAAGTAATCGATGAGCATGCTTTGTAGTGAAATGACGTAGGAGGTCATGTGCGTATGTTGCACGCCTACCAAGAAGTGAGAGAAATTATTTTTCGCCTTCAGCAGTGTATCGCTGAGTACATAATAAACACTGTAATCCGTGAGGTAATTATCTTCTTCAATGGATGTTCCTGCGGAATAATAATGATGACAATATTTTCCTGTCCAAAGATTCATATTCGCGCCGATCATAGGCACCCTTGCTGGAGCCTCACTCACAGCTTTTGCCATATCATATGCAGAAAATTCTTTTGAGAAAAAACCGCTGAAAGCGCCTACTGCAGCGAGTTCCTTCGGATGGCGCACCATCATGATATTTGCGAAATAAGCAGTGCGCGAGTGTCCAATAAGTATGATGGGGCCGTTTGTATTGTATTGGCTTCGCATCGTTGGAATGATCTCCTCGAACAGCAATTTTTCTGTTTTATCTAAGCCACTGATGGATTCATTTTCTTTCTTGTCAAATGAAGTGAGGTACCAACGTTTTTCAATGGGAAAAGGCACACCAATCACAACACTTTGCGGCACTTGTTGATGCATGCAGAGTATATCTACTGTGCTCAAATTGTATTCAAATGTGAATTCATTTTGTTGATCAAGAAGAATAATCAATGGAAAAGTTTGTGTCCCTGCATCGCGATCAAACCCAATGGGCTTGAGCATTTGGCAAGTGATGGTGTCTTGCCATGCAGCACTTCGAATCTCGATGGAATCGCGTGTATGCATCGCGTATTTCTGCGCATGGAGTTTTTGGGAAAAGAGAAAAGCGAGTGTGATAATAATCAAGTAGTGTAATCGCGTCATGTCAAGACTGAGTGTTTGACGCTAATATACGAAGAGAAGAGAGTGAGAGAGTGGGAGAGTGAGGGAGTGAGGGAGTGAGGGAGTGAGTTAGGGGTTTGGGGTTTGGG